>SL_8KL_010_SEDDRAFT_10000342_pt1 | contig 40351 bp, 28 predicted proteins | sample SodLakKL_010_SED_4_FD_11160 | JGI IMG/M metagenome (IMG submission 11160)
ATCCTAATACTTCTATTCTTAATAACAATAATAGGCCACATCCTATTCTACATGAGCATGATAAAATTCAGCAACGAGTTCGACACATCCAACACAGTAAAAACAGCTTCGCTAATCGGGATAATAGGATCAGCACTATTCCCAATCTTCATAGGATTCGCACTCGAAGGAATAGCTCTAACAATGATAGGGATAACCCTATACAGCCTGATGAAAGAAAGGAAGATAAGGAATAGAATAGGGAAGAACTACGCTCAACTAGGATTTATAATAGCGATAATAGGAACAATAGCAGGGATAACAAAGATAACTCTAATAGGATCAGTAATAGGTATCCCAGTAAGCATATTCTTCTACCTACCAATGGCCATAATCCTCTACAGACTATAAAAAAATCTAAATCGCGTAAAAGATGATCAAATGGATATAGAAATAAAGAAAGCCGACACCTTTCTAAAAAAAGTAAAAGGACTAATGTTCAAGAAAAAAATAGAAAAAGGACTACTATTCGACCTGAAGAAGGAGAAAAAACTAGGAGCAAGCATACACTCATTCTTCGTGTTCACAGAATTCGACGCAGTATTCCTAGATGAAAACATGGAGATAGTAGATATAAATAAGGGAATAAAGCCATTCACACCTCTCATAATCCCAGAAAAACCGAGTAGATACATACTGGAACTACCACCAGGGAAAACAGATCAAGAGAATTTAGAGAAAGGAAAGACCATAAAATCACTTAAACAACAAGTTCCTTCAAAACTCTAAATAAAAATAAAGATCACTATGAACATAGACAACGAGGAACTCGCAGACAAACTAGTTAACAAGAGCCTATCAATAGGCAGAAAAAAGAACCCAAACATAGAAAAAGCCAAAGAAAAGTACGGAGAAGAGATAATTCAAAAAATAAAGGAAAAACCAAACTCACTAAATGAAGATACTCTCGAAGAACTATCAAAACCAGAGTACGGGCCACTAATACACGAAGAAAACGGAGAAAAAGAACTGAAAAAAGAAGTAGGACACACAGTAGTGATAAAACACCATCAAGAAAACAGAGAACTAGCCAGAGAGATAGAAAGAAAATGCCTGGAAAACGGAGCACACCCAATACTAATAACTGAAAACGCTGAAAGAGCAAAAGAAAAACACACAATACCACCAAAAGACTCATTAAAAGAACTAACAGAACTATCAAAATCAATGGCAAGCGAACCCGACTACACAATATCCATAGACCCAATAGAAAACAGAACATGGAAAGAAAAAATACCAAAAGAAAGAATAGCCATAACCGCACCAGTGAAACAAAGAATAAACGAGATAAGAGAAGAAAACAAAGTAAAATGGAGCTACGTAGGATGGCCGCACCCAGAGATAGCTGAAGATCTAGGAATAACCCATGAAAAATTCAAAAAAATTCTGGAAGAAACACTGAAAGAATCATTCAAACCAAAGATGAAGAAAATAACTCAGAAATGGCACGAAAAACTTCAAGGAAAGAAACAGATAAAGATAGAAAGCGAAGAAGGAACCGACTTAACCATAGGAATAGAAGGAAGACACATACTAAAAGACGACGGAATACTAACACAAGAAGACATAGACAAAGGAGACATAGGGATGAACTTCCCGTGCGGAGAAGTATTCACAGCACCAAAAGAAAACAAAGCCGATGGAAAGATATTCATACCAAAAACAGCAGTATCGAGCTACGGAACCGTGGAGGACCTATGGCTGGAGTTCGAAGAAGGAGAAATAATCGATTACTCCGCGGAGAAAAACCAGGAATACCTGGATAGATTCTTCAAAGAAAACAAGGGAAACATAAAAACCATAGCAGAACTAGGAATAGGATGCAATGAAAAAGCGGAATACACAGAAGGATACATACTGATAGACGAAAAGATAAAGGGAACAATACACCTCGCAGTGGGATGGAACATAGGATTCGGAGGAGAAAACAAAGCATCGAGCCACCACGACTTCATAAAGCCAATGCAGAAAGGAAAACTATACGCCGACGGAGAGCTCCTAATGAAAAACGGGGAACCCACATTCAGAATAGAAGACTAATTCAACTAACTCTTTTTAACCCAAAACAGTGGAATAATTCTAATTAAAGAGAAGCAGGAAAAACAGAGTAATGAAGATAAAAGTAGAAAAAGAAAGATGCATGGACGGATGCTCACTTTGCTTCGAAGCATGTCCGGAGATCCCTGAAGAAATAATAGAGAACAGAAACTACACTCAAGAAAAAGAAAAACTACTGAACTTCTTTGAATCAGCAAACCTAGATCAAAAAATAATAGAAAACTGTCCAGAGAATGCATTCAAAGAAACAAAAACAGATCAAAAAATCAAAAAAATAAATAAAGAAAAATGCAGCAACTGCGAAATCTGCACAGAACAAACAAACCAATCAATAATACAAGGAAGGGAAAAACCGATCAAATGCACACTATGCGAAGGAAAAGAAGAATACAAATGCGTAAAAGCCTGCCCATACAACGCTCTGGACATAGTTCTAACTGAAGCCGAGGAAAAAGAACTGAAAGAAAAAATAGGATACAGAATAAAAAAAGAAGAACAAAAAGAAAATGTCTACGAGATCGAGGAGGAGAACTACAGTATACAAGAAGCAAGAGCAATAGACAAAATACTGCAAAGCATAAGAGAAAAGGACAGATCAACTGAAAAAGAAGAGATAGAAGCAGCAGTGGAGAAAGAATGCCTGGAAATGAACCTAGAAATAACTCAAAACCACGTGGAGAAGCTCACCAGGCACATAAACAGAGAAATAAACGGACTATCAATACTGGAAAAACTACTAAAAGACTCGAATCTAGAAGAAATATCCATAATAGGGCCAAAGAAACCAGTATACATCTACCACAAAGATAAAGGATGGAGAAAAACAAATCTAGAGATAACCAGTCAGGAAAAAATAAAGAGCCTGATAAACAAATCCGCAAGGAAACTGAACAGAAGAGTAACGCTCAAGGAACCAAGACTGAACACCAACATAGAAAAAGGAAGAATACACGGAGCAATAAAACCCCTAGCAACAACAGGAAACTGCATGACAATAAGAAAATTCACAGCAAACCAGTTCAAACCCCAAGACCTAGTTCAAAACTCCACAATACCTCAAGAACTGATGAATCTACTGAAAAAGACAGTGAAGTGCGACACGAATATACTAATAGCTGGAAACACGGGAAGCGGTAAAACAACAACACTCAACACCCTGCTACACCACCTGCCGGAAACCGAGAGAATAATAATAGTGGAGGAAACACCCGAGATAAACCCACCACAGGACCACGTGATAAGATTAACCACAACACCGAGCCTGGAAATAAAGATGCACGAACTAGTAACCGATACACTGAGAATGAGACCGGACAGAGTGATAGTAGGAGAAGTAAGAGACGAAAAAGAAGCAAAGGCACTAACGAACACGATGCTAGCGGGACAGGGGAAAGGATCAATAGCAACCTTCCACGGAAACTCATCAAAAGAAACACTGACAAGACTAAAGAGCCTAGGAATACCAAAAAATGATTTAATAGCAATAGATCTGATCCTGATACAGCGAAGATGGATAAAGTACAATGAAAAAGAAGAAACAGAAGGAAAAGAGATAAGGCAAGTGATAGAAGCCGCAGTAGTGGAAAAACCCAATGTCGAGCCAAGGAAAATATACACGAGAGAGAAAGGAATCCTCGAAGATAAATTAAAAAACACGGAACTAATGGAGAAACTGCAGATAAGCCATGACAAAAACCAAGACCAATTAATCAAAGAAATAAAGAACGATAAAAAATGAAACTAAAACGAAATAGACACATAGAAAATAAATTCAGCTTCCTAAACAGATTAATACCGGAAAAAAGACAGGGAAAGATAAAAAAACAACTAAAAAACACAGACATACATACAGAAACCTACATAAATCTATCAACAGCACTCACAACAACCATAACCCTAATAATAACAAGTTTACTGTTCCCAATCTTCTCATATTCGGCACTCGGATACGGAGCAATACTATTCTCAATACTCTACTACCTAACACTAAAGCTGCCAAAAATAATGGAAAGAAAACACGTACACCAACTAGAAACCTCATTAACACGTTCGCTCAGAACAATAGCAACGGAGCTCAAAATAAAAATACCCTTCTCAAAAACCATTAAAAACGCATCGGAGAGTAATACAAAAGCGGGAAAAGAGTTCAAAAAAGTGATGAAAGACGTGGAAAAAGGAGCAAGCTACCCAAAAGCACTGGCAAACATGAGCAGAAGACACAGCTCCAAATTCATCAAAAGAACAGCAAAACAACTGATCTCAGTTCACTCAGGAGACCCTAAACAAGGAAGCAACGCGCTTAAAAAACTGGCGAACGAGCAAGAAAACAAACTAAAAAACAAAATGGAAGAGTACAACCAGAAACTACTGTTCTATTCACTGATATTCATAGCAACCTCTGCAATAATCCCAGCAATGTTCCAAGCACTAATAGTAGTGGGATCAAGCTTCCTTGAACTAAACATAACACCAACACAAGCCCTAGTAATACCATCAATAGGATTCCCAATACTAAACATTGGATTATTCGCATACATAGCGAGCAAAAAACCATGATGATAAAATGAAAATAACCGAAATACCTGGAAAAATCAAGGAAAAAATACAGAGGAAGAAAAGAAAGAGGGAAGTAGAAAAAGAACTAACACCCTGCCTGTACCACGCCTCCTCAATAGCATCGTACCAGAACACAGAAAAAGTACTGAAAGAAATCTCAAAAGGACACGGAGAACTATCAAAAGAATTCAAAAAAACCCACAGAGAAATAGAAACAGGAGAAACAGTGAAAAAAGCACTGAAAAACATGAAGGACAGAAACAATTCAAATCTAGTTAAAAGAGCGATCCAAGTACTCATAAACGGGCACGAATCAGGAACGGATCTATCAAAATCACTCGAAGAAACAGCTGAAGAGGCAAAGAAACTACACGAAATAAAGAGGAAAAGAGCACTATCCACAACAGTGGAAAAGTACACCCTGCTACTAGCCGGAGGAGTAATAGTTCCATTCATACTGGGCACGCTGACCTCAGTAATAGGATCACTGGAACTAGGCTCAATAGCACACATAGGAATAGGAACCACACAACAAGTGAGAGAACAGATAAAGAACAACGCAACAAAAGGAAACCAAATATATATAGCAATATATTCAATAATAGCCTCGTTATTCGTGGCCTACCAAGAAAAAGAAATGGAAAAAGCAGCACTGTACATCACAATACTACTACCCGTAGCACTACTAATTTTTAATACAGCCAGAAAGATCAATCTTCTTGAATTGATCTAAGAGTAAGAAAAAAGGAAATACCCAAGGTTTAAATATCTCTCCTCATTCCTAAAACCAAGAAGGAAAACAAGAGATTATCATGATAGACATAAAACTCAAAGAAAAACAGAACCTAGAAGGCACAACAATGATAGAAGGATTCTCAGGAGGAATGGGATTAGTAGGAACCATAGCAGCCAACTACATAGTGGAAAAAGAAGAAATGAAGCCAATAGGACACGTGAATTCAGATAAATTCCCACCAGTAACACTAATAAACGATGGAAAACCATACCCACCAGTAAGACTCTACAAACACCCGGAAAAAGACATATGCGTATTAATAGGAGAACTCATAGTTCCAAGCGAAGTCACACAGAACCTATCGGAAGAAATACTTGAATTCGCAGAAGAAGAAGAGATAAAAGAAATCATTTCAATAGGAGGAATGAGGAAAACAACAGGGAAAAAAGGAAAACAGAAACTGTACGGAATAGCATCAAACGACAAACTAAAAAAACAATTAGAAGACCTGGACATAGAATTAATAGAAGAAGGAGTAGCAATGGGAGTATCAGGAATAATGCTAGCAAAAGCAACTGAAAGAAATTACCCTGCAATGAGCATACTAGCGGAATCAAGAAAGAACTTACCAGATCCGGAAGCAGCAGCGGAGATAGTGAAAAAAATAAACCAGATGTTCGACACAGACATAGAAACAGATGAATTAAAAGAACAAGCAAAAGACATAGAACAGAAAACGCAGAAATTCATGAAAAGGATAAAGAAAGCACGTAAAAAATACCAAGAATCCGAGAAAGAACCAATCTCATCCATGTATAGATAAAAAGGTGAATAAAATGAAGACCATAATAGGTATACTGGAAGAAAAAATGAGAGAACTAAAAGAAAATGAAATAAAGACCTTTGAACTAGTCACACCGGACAACGTGGCAACAGCAGAGAACCTGGAAAAAGAAGAAGAAATATTCATAACCACAGCAGGGAAAAAAGACATAAAACCCGGTACAAAAGGCATCCTAGCCGAAGTAAAAGATAAAAAAAGATTCTACAACAAGATGGGAGGACTATTCGACGAAAAAGAAGCACTAACAATAAGACTACAGACAGAATACCTGGAAGAAGCAGAAGTAAAGGACCTTATGATAGAAGATAGAGGAGTAGAAACGGAAATACAAAAACACTTCTTAATGGGTTGAACCAATAGAAATATTGAATAGTTAAATATATCAAAACTAAAAAGATACACGGGTAGTAGAATGAAAATAGATAACCGTGACTTCCACAAATTACTTGTTCCAAGACCCGTTCTATTAGTAACCACCACGAGCAAAAGAGGGAGAGAAGACGTTTCACCCTTCTCATTTACCGGGCCAATCTCATTCGAACCACCACTACTAATGCTATCAGTAGGAACCCAAAAACATAGCTACTGGAGCATAGTTCAAAAAGAAGAGTTCGTGGCAAACATACCAACAGAGGAAATGCTTGAAAAGATATGGATAGCTGGAAAGGACTGGGATGAAGAACAATCCAAAATAGAAAAAGCAAATCTAGAAACAGAGGAAAGCGAATTAGTGGGACCACCTTTACTATCCGAGTGTCCAGTTAATATAGAATGCATTGTTAAAGATGCTAAAAAAACAGGGGATCACGTTCAAGTGATCGGGGAAGTCAAGAAGATACACGTGGACGAAGATAAGATAGATGATGAAGGAAACCTGGAAGTGGATATGGTAAGACCACCACTACATATCTCTGGAGATAAATTCGCCTTCCCATACGTTACAAAAAGAGCTGGAAAAGATTAATCCATAATCACTACTTCTGCACAATAATCTGTTTACCACACTTAGGACACTCATATATTATGAAGTTCTCCTTAACCTTTATCTTCTTAGCACAGTCAGTGCAGGATCCTTCTCCGCAGTTAGGACAGTAGATAACAGTGCTGTTGGTTGCTCCGCAGCTCGGGCACTTGTTCTGTTCTTCCTCTTCATCCAATTCCTTCTCTTCGCTCACTCCTGCAAGAGCTTCAAGTTCTTCTTCATCCTCCAATCCTCCTGATAGCATGGACTCTATCTCAGTTTCCTCTTCAGTTCCCGCTTCAAGATCATCCATATCCAGAGAAGGTAGTTCACCTAGAGATTCTTCCGAAGACATCTCCTGAACCTCTTCGGATTTTACGCTTTCCGGTTTCTCTCTTTTCTCTCTATATCGTTGATACCTAGATGTTCTCTCTTTTCCTGATTCTTCTGTTTTTCCTTCCTTGTGTTTCAAGTATCTTCTTCTACCCTTTCTCTTTGATTTCTCAGGTTCCTTGGATCTTCTTCTCTCTTCCCTTATCTCTTCTGGCTTTCTTACTTGTGGTTCTTGTACCTTTTCTCCCGATTCTTTCTCTTCCTTTCTCTGTTTTACTTTTTCCTCTATCTTCTTTTTCTCTTCTTCCGGCTTTATCTCAGGTTCTTCCTCAACTTCCTCCTCTTCAGGCTCCTCTATTACTCTGTCCTTTTCTTCTTCAATCTCTTCCTCTTTTTCAGGTTTTTCTTCAGTTAATTGGTCCTCTATCCAGTTCTTCAGAGTCTTTCTATCTTTATTTTGTTCCTCAGCCTTTAATAACTTCTTGTATTGTTCTTTAGTGAAATCTTGTGCTTTTTCTTTTACTTCAGGTATTGTTTTCCCCACTATATCCTGGTAATCCGCTTTTCCAGGCTCTCTTTCCATTTCCGGTCCTTCCTCTTCTACTTCAGGTTCCTCAAACTTCTCCTCTTTCATCTCTTCTACTTCTTCGGCTTCTTCTTCGGGCTCCTCTTCCGTTTTCTCTCTCTTGAACAATCCTTTTAGTTTTTCTGAGAAGTCTTTAGATTTCTCTTCTTTTATCTCTTCTGATTCCTGCTCTGGCTCTTCCGGCTCCTCCGAAGTTTCTTCCAGTTTCTCAGATTCTTTAGGCTCAGGTTTTCTCCCACGTGATCTTGCAGTAGGGACAGCTACTTTTGATTTTCCTCTATCAGCGGATGCCCATATTCTAAGTCCGATGGAAAATATGGCTGCGGCAAGTCCAAGTATAGGGAAAGTGTACATAACAGATCCAAATATAGCTAAAGATATTATCAAAGAAGGTATAACTGTAATCAATCCTAGTGTAGCGGCAAATCCGAATTTCTTCTGATCAGGCAACATCCTTATGTCCGGAAAGGTCAACCTTAGTATCAAGTACCCGTAACTTATTGCTCCGAACAGAGCAGATATATTAAGTACTAACCAGAAAATGTTCAGCTCCATTCCAAGCAGGTTAACCATTTTTCATACATCTCCATTTTAAATTAATCGTTTTTCTTTTTTTCCACAAGCCCGGTTTCTTGAGATACTCACCTGTTTATCTATAAAACTAAGTTTCTCAAGCTTTTAATAGGTTTGCTTAATAACCAACCCTCTGTTATTTAAAGAAAGAATTACTTTTATAGAGACATGAGCGTGGAGATGATTCCTAGCATAATGACCCAGGACCCACTGGGATTCCTGTTCATGACATTTATAGTAGGTTCTTTAAGACAGGGACCTGTTTTTCTGGCTCTTCTCTCCCTTCTAACCTCTATAGTGATCTATCCATTCATCTACATAGGTAAATGGACCTTCAAGAGATTCATGGAAGAAGTAGAAGAACTTAGAAAATGGCAAAAAGAACTAGTTGTAGTGATAGCGATGTCCGCACTGTTCTGGATATTAGTTAGAGCCTGGTACGTATTGATAGGATCCAGCTTCGTAACCGATGTAGCGGGGTTCCTCGCATGGATACTGATAACCGGATTCATAGCTTACCTGTTCTATCTGAGCGCGAAGAAAGCACACTCAAGATTCACTGATAGCTGGACAATGCCAAGACCAATATCCTACTTCATCGTGAATTACGGGTTCAACTTAATAGGATGGATAATCTTATACATATTGATAATAGTGATAAGCCTGGAGAGTGGTACATATCTACAGTAAATCATTGAAGAAAGAATCCGGAGCGTTTAAAATGAACTGGAAAATATTAACAGCGATCATAGGAATCTCTTTAATGCTAGCTGGAACAGGTCTAGCCTTCAACGAGTTTCAGGAACCGGACCTGGAGGGAAGGATCCTTGATGAAGAAGCTGACCTGGATATTCTAGCGGAATATCCTCACTGCCATCAAGAACAGGGAGAGTGGTACTGCTATCAACTCAAAGCAACCACGCTGCCAATGAGATTCCAGGAGGACATCGAGTGCTTTATCCGAGAGGAAGCACTGGATAACTACCAGGAATCGGGAAACTGCTACACCACAATAGAAATAACCGAAGAAGCAAAAGTGAACGCCTCACTACTTCACATAAAGACCCCAAACGAATATGAAAGGATAAAAAGAGAGGAGCAATTAGAAGAAGGGAAAGAAATAGAAGCAATAGTATCCCCAGAAGCAATAGACTACGAAAAATGCACTGAACCAGAGTTTAATGAATCTATAGTGATAAGAGACATATACAAAACAGAGTGCAGCTACCAAGATCAAGATTACACTGGGAACGTATCTTACTACGGTTCCGATAACTTCATAGCGATCCATGAAATGAACGTTCCCGTGGAAGAACCATTCAGAATACCATTACCCAGTTTACCAGTACTAATACTCGTAATACTGATAATCGCAACTGTAATATGGATACTGTACCCGGATATCGAGGAGAAGATAAAGAAAATCAAAAAATGAAATCTCAAAAACAGGATCATAACCAGGAATAAAACCAAAACTAAGAAAAAGAAAAAACAACTATTACAAACCGAGGTAAAAGATGAGTTCGAACCTGAAGATAAAAAGCCTGAAAGGAATATCAATAGCCCTAACAATAGTGCTAGCTCTACAAATACTAGCACTACCAGTATCCGCTACCACGAATAACACAAACAACGAGAACGAAATCGAGGACAATGATGAAGAGATAACACCAATAAGAGCAAAGCAGATTGATGAAGATGTTGAGATAGTTGAATTAGGATGGGAAGAAGTTCAAAGACTACTGGATAGAACCGGAGACGTGGAATTCGATGGATTCGGGGATCAGGACGAATACCAAGAGTACAGAGCAAGAGAAGAAGCAGGAGTAACCGACACTCCAGGCGCGGAAGATGTAGAAGACAAGTTCTTGACAACTAATGAAGGAGAAACCGTGATGCTCTACGACCTGATGGAGCACAGAGCAATAGATCCAACCGAAGTACCCCACCTGAGCCACATGGTCACAACCGGACACATGTCCTACACAACCCTACTCGACGAAACAACCAGAATATGCCCACAGTACCCGGACGAGACATGCGAAAGAGGACACCTGAACCCAGAAGAAGCAGCAAGGATACAAGACGAGATAGAGAGAAAAGAAGCAGAGATAAATCAAATCGCGGAAGGAGCAAGAGATGTTGGAGAAGAAGTAAAAAGCTACTTCGAATATCCTTTAATAGAAGCAGGAGACTACCTAGGACTAACAGGAGAAAGAAACGCCTCGGAGTACTTTGAAGAAGAAACAAGCGAACTTGAAAGGCTAAAAGAAGAAATGGAGCAAGAATCACCACTCAACACAATGCAGAGCAACTACTCGATCTCACACCTGCAAAGAGCCGACACCACCCTACTATTCCCTCATCACCTAGCCAAGTTCACGCAGTTCCTTGAAAACCTGCAAACAGGACTAACAGGAGACAGAAACTACGCAATACTAAAAGGAATATCAGCAGGAATAGGAATAGCAAACCTGGGAAAATCAATACACGGATTGAAAATGTCGAAAAGAGGAACAGGAATGATAGACAGCGCGGAAAGTAAAAGAAAAGCCCTGTCAGAAACAAAAAGAGCAAAAGCACAAGTAGATCAGGATATAAGGAGATTAAATAATATAGATGATTTATCAGATGCACAACAGGAGAAACTTGGAGCATTAAGAGCAAAATCAATTGAACTTGATACCTTCCGTGAAAAACTAGCTGATGTAAGCCCGGCTGAAGGACAATCCTGGTCCGATGCGGCAACGCAGTTCGGAGAATCAGAAATAATTGATGGAGTTCCAGCAGAAGAAATAATGAAAGATGTAGGAAAAATAAAAGCTTATGGAAGTGACGCTGGATCAAGCCTAGTAGGCAAAGGAGACACTATTAGCAGTACACAAGGAATAGGCAGATTATTGAGTGAAGGATTTCAGCTAAAGGGAGCAGGAATAAGAGGATTTGAAGCAATGAAGAACAGCATGGCTGTGTTCCAAGGCATGCTAGCTGTTTCATTTGCATCACTAACATTCTTCGGTCAGCCAAAACCATCATTCGAACTAATGACACTGTCCATAGAAGCGGAGCCGGATCGAGTGATAGAAGACGAAGAAGCTTACCTGGAGATAGCTAGGTCAACCGAAAGAGCGTACGGACAGGACTTCTACCCATCAGGAGTATTCAAAAATCTACTAGACACCTTCAATTTCGATATAGAAGAAATAATGGATGAAGATGAAGCGGAAACAGTTAGAAGAAAGATAGAACAAGACCCAGGGCCAGGATACGTGAAGGTGATAGATCAAGAAACATCCGCGGAAACCTATACAGCAAAGCCAGTGAACATGATCTACCCAACAAGAATAGGAGACGGAACAGGAGAAAGATGGATGATCAACAGCATAAACCCAACCATGACGGACTACCAAGCATTCGAACATCCAAAATCATACGCGGAAGGGGACGGAGAACTATTCTCAACATTCGCACTAATAGTCAAGGATCTGGATATGGGAGGACTCACAACAGTAGAGCAGGACTGGGCGGAACACTCCGGAGACTGGCTAGTCGACTACACACCAACAACCCGAACAATGGTTTACGGATCCACGATAGCAGGAGTTCTAACCGGATTATCGCCAACAGGAATGTTCACAGGAAGAGTAGGTCCAGGAGTGGTTAAAGGACTCGTAGCAACATATATGATAAGAGGATGGGGACATCTAGGAGAAGAAGAAGCAAAAAGAATGCAAGAACAGGACTACGGAACCCTGGTAGATGTAGGAGAAGCATACAGAGAAGGAACACCATGCAGCGTTGAAATGGATATATTAAAAGATGATATAAACGACGCGAGAAGATGGATGTGGACCTTCCTAATGGGAAAAACAGGTCTAGATATAGCAAAGATGGCTGGAACCTACGGAGCAATAACAATGGGAACCGGACCAATAGGAGGAGCAGCACTATCCGGAATGATAATCGCGTCATCAATAGGAAACTACTACTCAACAAGAGAATACCAAGAACTAAGAACGGACGGACTCGACAGAATGAAAGAATGCCAGGAAACAATGTTCGAAATACTAGCAATCAGTTCAATGGGAACCGATGAAAAACAAACAGAAGAAACAATGGAACAGATCAAAGGAAGACTAGGAGAAACACTATCAGGAATACCAGGACTGGAATCAATCTCACCCGAAGCAAAAGAAACACTAGAAAACCTAGGACCACAGACCTACGAAAACGTAATGGCACTCAGCGGAAAGGTCGAAGGAGAAAGCATGACAAACCTATTCGGAACCGAGTTATACCAAGTTCACTTTGACAGGGAAGCCGATGTGAAATGGTTCCTGGAAGAACATCAAAACATAGACTTCTGCACACAGGTCGACACCACCCTGGAAGGAAAACCAATATTCGAATGCGTACACGCGGAAGGCTATCAATTACTCGATGAAGAAGGAAGACCAATAATCGATGGACCGCAAACAAGAGGAGTAAGATGGGACAATGACAGAGAACTAATGACAATACCACAAAGAGTAGTGAACGTAAAACAGACAGAAGGAGAACTAATGGAGATAGAAAAAGACCAAGTAAGAATAGACGACTCCAGCACACAAGAAGGAGTGCAAGAAATAATAGGTAAAACAGATACAAGAGACATATTCGGAGAACTGCAAACAATCAAAACAGAAGAAGCAGTAGTATGGCACGACGGAGACACAACAGTAGCGAGGTTCACAGAACCAGTTGGAGACACAATAGGAAGAGGAACGGTTTTAAGATTCGATAACACGCACGTGCAGATGTATAAGAATAACGAAATAGAGATACAAAGCAACACTGATGATAGTCAAGCACTGGATCACACGCTAGAACTAGGGGAAAACGGGTTCCTCAGCTTCACGAACGGAAAACTAGTTCCAGGAACAGGAGAACACGAACTAACAGTGAACAATCAAACAGTTACAAGAGACTTCGGAGAATGGAATCACTTAATCCTGTACGATTTACTGAGCTTTACAGCGGAAAGAGCGGACGACTACTGGATCGAAGGGATACAAAGAGATGAAGATGGAAACATAATCGGGTTCGAAATGGGAGGAGACTTCCCAGCCGAACACCAAGACCAGATGGATGAACTACTAAGAGAAATGATGTTCAACGACCTAAGAGGACCTGATGGAAGAATGATGAGAATAGAAGACAACGAGCTAATATACGTGGATGAAACAGGAGAAGAGCACAGATACGAAATAATAGGGGAAGAAGACGGAAGACTAATACTGGAAGATGGTAGAGTACTTGACCTAGAAGTAGGACCGGATGGACAACCACAGGCACAGTTCTATCAAAACGGGGAACAGGTAGGAGCACCAATACCACTACTAAGAGCAACCGGAGCAGGAGGAATGATGGGATACAATCCGGAAACAGGAGAAATATCAATAAGCAACGAGTTCCCATTCCAACTCAACCCAAGCTTCGGGGACATAGGTGCGGGAATGACAAACCCAGGAATGGTGGTTCCACAAGCATCAGAATTTGGAGGAAGGCCACCTGAAAGAGATATAGATACAGTAATAAATGGAAGGGATCCAGGATTAATAGCGGAACTATCATCAACTCCGGGAAGAGAATCACAAATAGAGCAACCCGGACAAGAAACCGAGCTAGAAGGAGAAACAATGGAAACAACCACAACATTACCAACCGGTAAAATAGCACTAGTGATATTCATAGCAGTTATACTTGGAGGAGTAATAGCAATACGTAAGAAAGGGATGAAGAAAAATGAAGACAAACAGAAGTAAAAAGTTAGAAAATTTTAAACTTCTTTAATCTTTTTTAATCTATCTAAAACTTAGTAGTAGACTTTGAATATCGCTTCACAACCAGAATCCACATTAACACTAGAAGTATAGGCTACATACCTTTCATCCCGGAAATAACTTTCCTCTTCATGGTATTCATAATGATCAGAGTTATCAGGATAACAGTATTCATTACCTAAAGCATTACAGCCTTGTGTAAAGCATAGGAAAGGATAAGGAGAAGGTGAAGATTTATTTACCTCTTCCCATACACCTTCATCATCAATGTATTCTTTAATATCATCTTGATCATATTCATCAGAGTCCGTGATTCTGGTTCTCAGTCCGTACCAGAAGTGATGATTATCATGTGACTGTAGAGCTACCAAAGCATTTCCAGTATACTCCAAGTTGTAGATTGCGCTTATCTGTTGATCTATACCCTGTCCGTATATGCTGGACACGTAGAATAGTAGGGTTGATGCGACTGCGCATATGAATAGGAAGAACAGTGCATCCATTATTGCTCCTTGTCCTCTGTTCATTTTTTCATTCTCCTATTTTTTATTTATCAGTTGGGCTCCCACACGCATACTCTAAGCGGGGAAAGTACTGCATCGCCATCATGGTCCTCTCTTGAAACCAGGAATGAGAAGTAAATTATGTTCTCGTCTTCTTCTCCCGGCTCCCCGCATTCATCCCTGTCAAACTCCTCTGTGAAGTTAGTGTAGTACTCAAGGTTATTGTTATCTGCTATTGAATCTGCTTCCGAGCTACTAAGGTTTTTTATTACTGGTTCTTGTATTATTGCTCTGCTTATATCTAAAGATCCTTTCATTAGAGTAATATCTCTTTGTTTTTGATTGAATGTTCTCATTGCGAATGTTAGGCCGGCGAAGAATAGAGTGAATGCTAGCATTATTGCTATGAGTGAGGGTAAGTCATCTCCTATTGGACCTACGAATCCTTTCATTTTATCCACTTTTTTATTATTCTTGGTTTCTTTATATGCCTTATGTTTTACCTGCTGGGATAGATTCTAAATTGTTCTCCATCTCGCATTATGTTTATTCTTCCTTCACCGTATCCATCATCTATACTGGAGTTTAAGATTAATTCATCTTTTTCATCCCAATTAGGAAGTGCGGAATAGGATAGATTGAATCGGTAGTCACCCTCTAGCTTAAAGGAGGAGGCGGTGACGTAGTTATCGATTTCATCTCCATCATCTTCACCGTATAGTCCTTCAGCGATCATGATGTAGATCTGTTGTTGTTCATCATCGTCTTCATCTAGCAAGATGTGGAATGTATAGGGTGTTGCTCTTACGGAGTCCTCTGGAATTTCTCTCGGCATCACGATGAACCTGGTTCCTGTTCCCGCCCGTATCCCTAGCAGTCCTTGTATTGCATCTTTTAATCTTGTTGTAAGGTGGTATGCTGAATCCGATACTGAGCGTTGTTGCACCAGTCCTGTGAATGACATTATCACTGCGAATGTCATTGTCAGGAATATGAGCATCACTACCTTGGTCATCAGCCATACCGATATTCCTCGTTTCATTCATTCACCTTTCCTGTAATTTTCAATAGTCTTAAAGCTGTTCTATAAGGATAGTATCCTCACTTTTCCTAATAACCTGTAGAGTGAATTTCCCTGTTCCCCAGCCACAGTAATCCTCACCTGGTTCAGCATCATCATCCTCGAAAATCTCCCCATAACTATAATCATGGCAATCCTGTTGGCCGAAGCCCTCCATATCAATAGTTACTCCATCAGTTCCTCCTGGAACATCTACATAGCTTCTTGAAGATACATGTCTGTTACCATGTTCGTCCACTGTTACTGCTACTATCATAACACAGTCTTCTTTACCTATATTAGCTTCACATTGGTCTTTAGGACCATCTAATAACCTAACTGATTCAAACCCTATGTCACAGCCAGGTGGGACAGTAGTATCCAAAGTTATTTTAGGCGAGGTAGTTCCAACTCCTCCTCGATAGACGAACTCTATCTCTGATCTAAGCCTATCAAGTCCTGCTCTAACCCTATGATCGTACTGTGTTGCGCATGCTTGTCTATAGCTGTAGAACCCTATGGTTATTACGAATGTTAGGATAGTGACACCCAGTAGTAACTGTATTGGCATTGACTCTTGAGCTTTGTTATCCATCTTCATGCTGTTTTACACCCTGGGTTGAGAACTTTATTTTAATTCGATTTACTAAAGGTACTTTAACTATAAAAACGTGGTTATGAAGAGGATAAAAAATAATAGAGAAAAAGGAGGAATGGGTTTATAGGAATAGTGGAGCGATGAGAGATAGTCCGTACTCCGCGTATCTTGCTCCTTCTCTGAACATAGGTTTTATTATCGCGAAGATCAGTATCAGTGCTATCGCTACTACTACCAGCATGTATATCGGTGTCCAGCTCATGTCTCCGGAGTCGTCAATTCTCAATCACCTATCTTAATAATCTATATCGCATACTTCTTCCATGATTGACCTATCTGCTCCGATTCCTACAAAGCAAAGTTCATCTTCGTTCCATCCTAAAGTACCACTTACATCGTTGTTGCAGCATGCTCTTATCTCTGCTTCTCCATCTGATTCAATTCTCAATACTTCGCTCCAAGAGCCTTCTTCTGTAGCATCATCTATTCTAGGTTCACAGAATCCTGTATCACAGCCGAATCTTACTTCTGTTGCACCTGCTTCTATATAGAAGGAACTGTCACCATCTCCTATATATGAATCTCCTTCTTCGAAGGGAATTGTTGCTCCTGTTCTTACTCCTCCTCCTGTTGCTTCGCTTAGTACTTGTCCTGCTTGATCTTCAAATCCTAATGGAGGGCTAATCATTCCTAGTATCTGTAGTAGGATTCCTAGTATTGCTACTGCTACTACTGCCGCTATTAGTAATTTGAATGTGCTGAATGCCTGTCCTTTCATCATTTTTTATTCACCTCAGTTTTTTGTTTTTATGGTATTGTTCTGTAGTAAGTAATACTTGGAAAGTTTATAAATCTTTTCATTAAATTCATTCACCACATGTAGAGGAACCGATCCATAGTTTACATCCATTATCGCACTTGGCTGAGATGGAGGATTCGAGATTACTTCTTACTTCATCCTCATTGTCCAAGATACCTATCTCATCCTCTATTTCATCTATATCTAAATCTTCTCCAATAATATGCTTCAACATTCCTTCGGTATAGGCCTGTCCATCTTGGAACATTACTGGTTCTCTGGAAAAGCATTTATCAGGTACCTCTACCGCGTTGTTTAGCACTGATTCTGCCGCATCTATCCCAGTTATTGGTGGTCTTATTGATTGTACGTATCCGTAAACTATTGCTAGTAGCATCATTGAGAATCCTGCGGCTACTAGTAGTTTGAAAACTGTTCCGCTCTGTCCTTTCCTGCCTATGAGATTCATCTTAATTACCTATTACTTTGGGGTATCATCTTAAGTTTATCCCATTATGCCTACCATCTGGGTTGCCATGAATGCTGCTACGAAGTAGAATATTAGTGCTATGGGTAGGCTCTTGGCCAGGCTTGCTTTTAGCGCCAGGTTGTTCTGACCTTCCTCTACTCTGCTCGTGAAGTATATTAGGATTAGTGTAACCTGTACTACGTATATTCCTATTATTAGGAGGAAGAATGTTGGTCCTGGTACTGCTTCGAGTACCTCTTCGGATCCGAATATTCCCAGCATTCCTTCTATTCCCATCTCTCCCACTCCTTCTACTGCTCCTTCTTCCGGTAGATGTGGATCTCCCATTGCTCCTAGAGCATCCATTATTATTCTCTGCAGTGCAGTGGTTATTCCCAGTACTAGTGGGCCAATGAAGTACGCTATTGACTGCATCATCGCAGTTATATCCTCTAGCTGTGTTTTGATTTTCTTTCTTACTTGTGATGTATCTTTGAGCTGCATTGATAGTGATACTAGTGTTCTGGAGGCTTGTTTTGCTCCTAGTTTGGATGAGTCCACTACTACGTGCATTGCTCCTTTTATCAGCTCGCTGGGCACGTGTTTGAGTGATCCGTATTCTGAGTCGAAGAAGGCTTCTTCTATTGTCATTCCCATTGTTCTTAGGTTTCCCACGGTTTCGTTGAATAGCTTTGCTACTGATGAGTCTCCTAGGAATTTTCCGGTGTATTCCAGTGCTTCTTCCATTGGACGGTTTTCTCCCAGTCTGCTCGATAGTATGTAGATGGAGTCCTTGAAGTCCTGTTCCATCTGCATCATCTCTTTTTGAACTTTTCTTCTGTCCTTGCTCGTTCCTAGAGCGTAGATTGAGAATGCTCCTACTGCTCCAAGTATTATTCCTGATATCTTGAAGAATGGTATGTAAGCTTCTTTCTGTGCTTCAGGAGCGTACGGTGCTGGTTCGGGGTTCAGTGTAGGTGATAGTACAAAGTAGAATGATAGAGATATTCCCAGACCTACTACTACTGCCAGTAGCCATACTGGATAGGTGGTGTCTCCTATCTTTGTATGTCCTTTTTCCGGTAGTCCTGGATGATCTCTTGGTATTTTGGGTGGTACGTATACCGGTGGTCTTTTGCTGAGTATGTGTTTTGCGAACACGAAGGTCCCTATTGGCACTATTATGTTGTACAGTAGTATTAAGATCCACCAGTTCGCGAGCGCTACGTCAGCCATTATTGATCCGATTGGAAGCATTATTACTAGTATTAGAGGTAGTAGGACTCCTACGTAGTATAGGTAGATGCTTGGTTGTTTCATTGACTTGGCGTACTTTGTCATGTCTTCTTTTGTGCCTTCTAGCACGTCTTCCATTGCTTTGTTAAGTAGTTGTCTTCTCTGAGCATCGTTTGGCTCTACTGTGCTTGATCTTATTAGCATTAATCCGTGTTTGAATTCTTCACTGTACTCCCCCCATCTGTAGGCTAGTTCGTCCAGTGCTTCTTCTATTGTGCTGTATTCCCCTATTTCTAGTTTCCATACCAGTTCTTCCAGGTCTTCGGCTATTTTTCCTCTTCCGTGTTCCGCTGCGAACTGCACTGCTTTTTCCAGGTTAGGTGTTAGCTTCATTGACATTACTAGGTAGTTGGTTATTTCGGGTATGTAGGTTAGTGCTTCCACTCTTTGTTGTTCAGCTGCTTTTAACGGGTAGTTGTTGAAGAAGTACATTACCAGTATTGGTAGTAGGATTAAAGGCATTGCTATGTAGAACATGGGCATGTATCCGAACATCTCTTCCATGAATACTGCGTAGTAAAGAAATCCGAATCCTATTAGGGTTGGTATGAGTCCTATTATGGTTGCTTTTTTCGTGACTGATTTTATTTCGTTCGGTGTTATGTCCCAGCCAAGGAATTTTATTGCTTTTTTGTATTTTTCCGAGGTCCATTCTCCTCCTTTTATCTCGGGGTTTTTAGCGAATTTCTCGTACCAGTTTTCTTTTTGTTCTTTTTCGCTTGATCTTTTTCTTTTTTTGAATCCGCCTGGTCTGTATATTCCTTCTTCTGATTGGGATTCTTTGTTTTTGCTTGGGTTATAGTTTTCCCGCGGCTTCACGTTGTTTCCTCCTTTTCACGAGTGGTTTTACCTGTTCTTGTTTTACCCATTCTTTCCATTCTTCTTCGGCTTCTTTGTAGTCTACTGATCCGTGTTCTTGTCTTTGGTTTTCGAGTATTAGGTTCCATTTCGTGTTTGACTGTACTGTTTTTTCTCCTTCCAGTAGTTTTGGAATGTTGTGTTCGTTTTTCATGTCAACTAGGAATTGCTTGGTTTCCGCTCTTGTGTTGATATCTTTCCATATTTGTTCCATGGTTAGTCCTCTGTCTTTGGATATTTTGTCGAATAACTGTGATTCATCTAGATTTTCTTCCACTATATGGTGTTCGTCTTCTTTGGTGTTGAAGTCGAGTATGTCTATTAGTTCTCCTTCTCTGTATGGGTCTTTGTACCAGTGTTTTCCTATTTCGGTTATGCCCACGAGTCTTCTTTGTTTTTCGAGTGATCCTTTAAATCTGACTGGTTTGCAGGTTACTACTACATCTGTTGCTTTGAATGATGTGCTGGGTACTCCGAGGTCGTTCACTACTCTGTCCCATACTGAGTAGGCTCCTGTTCCGTGTATTGTTCCCATTACTACGTTTCCTGCTGCCCCTACTCTCATTGCCTCGTATAGTACTTTTGCTTCCTTTGATCTTACTTCTCCGATTATTAGTACTGATGAACCTAGTCTTAGTGCTGTTCTTAGTGCTTCTTCTGGTGGTACTTCTGCTTCGGTTCCCGCCATTTTTATTGGTGAACGTGTTTTGAGTCTTTGTATGTTGAATCCTATGTTTTTCATGTAGTTAACCGGCATCTCGAATGTGTCTTCTTGTAGGATTATTCTTAGTGAAGGAAGTATCTCGAGCATTAGTGCCTGGGTCATCGAGGTCTTACCGGCTCCTCTACTTCCGGTAACTAAAGTCGTTGCTTGTGCATCTATCAAGAAGCTTAGTAGTCCTGCCGCGGTTTTATTCACCATGTCTACATCTATATATTGTGGTAGTGTCCATGGTGTTGTTTTGTGCAGTCTTAGAACGATTGCTTTTCCTTCCGGTGCTAGTGGTTGTCTTATTGCCGCTACTCTTGTATCCAGTCTTTCGAGTGATAGGTCGAGTATTGGGTGGGCTTCGTCGAACGGTCTTCCGGATATTGATCTGAATCTTGAGATTATTCCCTTTGCTTCTTCTTCCGTGAATATGACATTGGTTTGGCAGGGCCCGTGTTCTTGATGCGTGATGTATACTGGGTACTGCCCCATGGGTGAGTCTATGTATATGTCGGTGAGTTTTCTATCGTTCAGGAGTAGCTCCATCATTCCGAATCCTATGGTGTATCTGGCCACTATGCTGGCTAGGTTGCTCTTTTTGCTAGGTGAGATGTCTATGTTGTTTTGTTTAGCTAAATCTTCAATTGTTTGTGAATAGGTTCTTTCAAAGTACTTTCTCGCCTCTCCTGGTTCGCTGAATGACACTTCTTCAGGCCTGTATCCAGCTACTTGTTCCCTTGTTTTTGATAGTAAGAAGTATTCGTCGGGTGGTAAATCGTATTCTGGTGGTTGGATATAGTAGAGATTTTCTATTTTTTCAGGGTTGTCGTATATCTTTACTTTTGCGTCCTCTACTTCGTAGGAGTCAAGCAGTTCTATATCTTCAGGTGTTTGGTAGACTACTCTGCTCGATACGAATCCTGGTTTGATCTCGGCTTCGAATACGGAGTGGTATGGTTCTCTTGTCGCTGGTATTTCACCCATTTTCTTTATGAGTAGTTTGAGTTCTTTGACTATCTCGGTGTTGCTGAATTTTTGTAGTATCCAGTTAAGTGTCTTTAGGTAGGCTGTGCTGCATTCTTTTTCTTCTCCGCTAAGGTTTTTTCTTCTTTCTTTTTCTTTCTTCACTACTTGTCTTAGTTTTATATAGGCTTGTAGAGGATCTCTTGTTATGAGTTCCCGGGCTATTCTCACTACTGTGTTGTATCTGGGTTTGTGTGCTTTGTTGCATTCCCTGGATTTTAACCTGCTCGGTGCCCATACTTTTTTCTGTTCGAATTCATCAGCTAATTCTCCAAGTTGTTTAACCATCTTTGTTTGTTTCTTGTTGTAAGTCCTCTCGTATACTTTTTGCACTAGGATAAGATCCGCGTCATGCTTGAAGCTCCATTTAGCGCATTTATCCATGAACTCAGGGTAGTCGGCTATGGAGCACTGGGTTTCTCCTTTACAGTTAATTATTAAATATGTGTCTTCACCTTTTGTTTCAGTGGTGTACTCATGCGGCATATTATCGATGTCTCCAAATACTTGAATCGTTTAAAACGTTTTGTTAATGGTTCTTCTTCACCCGGTTCCTTGGAATGGAGGAAGGGATTGTTATTCATAATAAGTGTCCTTTGTTTATATACTTTGTTTTGGGTGTTGATCCAGGTGATCGGTCTTGGTCCTTTAAAAAGATTCACCGCCTGGTCGGCTTCAAGTTTACTTGAATTTACTGGTATAGAGAACACGGTCGAGGTTTATAACTCCACGCCCTTTATAGTACTTTCCGATGTCATAGTAGGAGGAGTTCATGGAGTTGGTGATTTATGGGCAGCTGTAACCGATCTTTGTGTAGGTGATATTGAACTTGCTCTTCTTCCCGCGATTATTTTAAGCACTTTTGACAGATCAATAAGGAAGAGAATAGTGGGAGTGGTTTCAGGAATACTTTTAATTATCTTAATCAATCCTATACGAATTTTCATAGTTATTTGGAGCGGTTCTAGATTTGGATGGAGTATAGCGGAGTTCATGCACTCTTTCACATTTAGACTGACCCTTATTTTGGTGATACTGGGCTTCTACTACGTTTGGTACCTGAAGTACAACTCCATACATAGGAAACTTCAAGCTACGTGGGAATACGTAAAGACAAAGCTCGGTGAATTAAGAAACACCAAAACTCATTTATAGGTTCCAGGTTGTTAATAAAATAATTGAAATTAATACAAAATAAATTAAAGAGAGAAGGAATTCAGAACTCCTGTATAGTGTAGAGGTGTCCCTAATCGATTTGAAAAAACTGATGGATGAGATAAAGGAGAAATCAATTCAACTAAAAGAGGACATGGCAAATTTACTGCCCGATCAATTGAAGGAGAAATCAATAGATCTATACTACAGATTGAGAAATGATGCTTACTACCCGATTGAGGATTATTGGTTCAGAGCAATCGATTTCCTGAACAGAAAAGGAGTTCCCTCCTACAAAGCAATAGATCCCCTGGAAAGAAGAGGAATACCGAGTTTACCAGTTTACATAACAGCTGTTATAGCTATTTTACTTTTAGTGTTCATTGGAATGGCCCCTACCATAGTGGAAACGGATCTCTCCGTGAGAGTGTACGACGATAGCAACGACATGCTCATCGAAGGGGCAGAAGTAAGCTTGTACCTAGACGGAGAAAGAATAACAACGAGCATTACGGATGGAGAAGGTAGAGCATATCTAAAAGCAGAAACAGGTAAAAATTACCGGTTAGAAGCTCAAAGAGAACACTGCGAAGGACTGGGACCTCATAGAGAAACTTTAACAATCCAGGAAGAACCCTCGGAAAGAACTTTGACCCTATCGTGCGATATAGAAGTGCACGGGAACGAAGTAGAACTGTGTTTTGAACCCGAAGGAGTAGGAGAAATAAGATACATGGAAAGAGAAAACAGTAGAATAACTCATTACAATGGAGAATGCGGATCAAGCAGCGGAGGATGCGCTGCCCTGATACTGGATGAAAAGGAATACAGGTTCCACTCCGATACAATGATCTCCGAAGAATGGTACTCCAGCGAAGAACTGGAAGAAATGGATCCAGATGAAAACGAATGCATCCAAATGAAACACAAAGACGATGAACCTCCTAGATACGGAGACATAGTAGTGGAAGTAAAAGACAAACACACAGAACAATTACTGCCAAATGTAGGAGTGCAGTTAACCTTTCCGCACAATGAATCAGCATCAATCACAAGAGTACAACAAACCTCATCTATAAGCAGGATGCTTGGTAGAACCTACTTCAGAGGAGAACTGTACTGGAACCAGGAATTCCAAGTAAAGCTCCTTGCAGGAGAGAACTCCGGATACAAATTATCTGAAAAAACCTACAGAGCGCCCGAAGGAGGACTAGAACACGTAACGGTTGAAGCTCCAACAACCTTTGATCCAGAAATAGAAAAAACCAATATAAAAGTAGAAGATGATGGCGAGCCCCTGGAAGGAGCCACTGTAAATATAATGGACGGAGAAACTCTCATAAGCAAGGACCTGAACACCGATGAAAATGGAGAAACAACAGCAGCATTGAAAACAGATAAGAATTACAGAGCAGTAGCTCACAAACCAGGATACAGAGAAGCAACGTCAAGCATAACCGGAGGGGAAACCCAAACACTAACACTTGAACAAGCCCAGGAAGAAAAAACATCTGACATATCAATAACAATAAAAGCGGATCCGGAGAAAATGGATCCAAGAGGAGAAAGCGGAAGAACACCTAAAAAACCAGGAACAGGAGAAGCAAGAGCAAGAATAGCTCGAGACAAAGAAACCCCCGTAAGCGAACCAGTACCAACGAACAGCGATGGAGAAGTAGAATTCAAAGACGTTCCAGAGGGAGAATACTGCCTAAGATTCGTGTGGGAAAACACATTCTACAACTGTCCCGAAGACAGATCATTCGAATTCACCAAACCAGTGGAACATGAACCAGAACAATGGAACAGGTACTTCGAGCCACCGAGATACGAGCTCCAAGTCAACGTGGAACATGAAGGAAACGCTGTAGAAGACGCGGAAGTAAAAGTGAATTGGCCACAGGGAAACCCGGACGCAGATATAACATATGAAAAAATAGTTAACACGGACGAAGATGGAAAAGCAAACTTCACCGGCCTAGATGCCATAGTATACAACGACGAAATAGAACTATGGATGGAGAAAGAAGAAGAAAATCTACACAGTGGAAAAGAAAAACTCAAGATGTACAGAAAGAAAACCCGTACCCTGGAAGCATTCGAGAAAAAAGAACCGGGAGAAGACCCAGGAGTAGACCTAATAAGAATAGACGAAGCAAGAGAAGGAGGAAAAGAAAACGTGGAAGAGATAAGAACAGGTAGAGTATACGAAGCAAGATTCCAAGTAGATACTCACGGACCAATGGAAGGAGAACAATGGGAACAAATAACCTTTAGATTAAACCACAGCCCCGAAATAGAGGTATTCCCACCTGATTTAGATACCTTACAAGAAGAGAGAAAAGAAATCAATGGAAAAGAACAACTAGAGCTAACAACAACTTACCTACCACCCGAACAGGAACAGCCAGAGATAATACCCATAGCCTTCATAGCCAACCCAAATCTTGGAGGAGAAACCGAGAAATTCGAGTACAGTGCAGAATGGGAACACGAAGAAACCACTGCAAAGGACTCGGGAACAAGAGAACTCAACGTGGTGATTGGAGATCTGATAGAGGACTGGTTACACGTAAAAAGAGAGATAAAGATAGATAACGAATGGCAGGAAGTGCAGCAAGAATTCAGAGATGAAGAAGGAACTCCAATAGAAACACAGCCCGGAGAAACAGAGATAAGGTACAACATAACCATTCCGGAGCCACTGCCAACCGAAGAAGGAAAATTCGACGGAACCATAACCCTATACATAGCCAACGGCACATTCATCGAATCAACAGTGGAAAGAGAAGACGTAGAGATAGAAGAAAACCTGGAAGAAAACGGCTCGATAAAAGCGGACTACAAAAACAATCCATTAGAAATGGGAGAAAGCACAGTGATAAGAGTAAACACCAAGCCCACAACGGAACCTCCTGGAGTCATAGTATTCGGAATGGCGGAGATAGATTCAGAAATAATGGAACAGGAAGAACTATACCTAGGAGCAATAGTCTACATGCCGTACCTCTTCCAAGACATACAAGCAGAGCTTGGACAGAACTTCCTAACCCTGACCGAGCTGGACAACCAGCTAATCCTGAACCTCTACGAAGAGGAAAAACAAGGAGAAAACAAATCCCTAAAACCTCTTTCCAAAGACGAGACAGAAGAGATAATGAACATAATTAGCCTGGGAGGAGAAGGACTACAATGCAAAGAGGAAGCAACCATCTCACTATCAAAATGGAGAGAACAAGGACATGTAAAAATAGAAGAAGGATCAATAACAGTGAACTTCACGGATAACTGCCACCTATCAAAAGGATTCAACTTCACGGAAGACGGTGAAATACCGGATGAACACCCCAAACTAAAAATAACAGGAGACGCAGGAGGACAGATCCTTGAAGAACAAATACCAGTGGCAAAGAGCATATGGACATCCATACCAAGATCAATAAAGAGCGAAATAGAAGACGATAAAGATCTCAAACCAGCGACCTTCATAACAATACCTAGAATGAAAGGAGTTATCGAGATAGAGCCAAGCTACCAAGAAACACAGATCGAAGACTACCAAGACCTCACAAACCTAACAGAAGAAATCATAGACCTAAACAAAAGCGACTACATCCCCGAAGTCCACGAACACAGCGATGAAATATACTGGCCAAGGCCACTGCCCTACCTAAACGTAACCGACGCGGATGTAGAAACAAACATAACCATACAGACACCGGAAGAGGACAAAGACATAGAGATAAAAAAAGAAAACGAAAACACAATAACATTCAACTACACGGGAGAAAAACTGGGAGGGATAAGGGAAAAAGAATTCAACATAACAATAGAAGCCTGGAACACGGAAAAACCAGGTATCAGAAAAGAAGAAACAATAGAAGCCAAAATAGAAGTGCACAACGAAACAATGCCAGGATGGGGATTCTTCGTGCCAATCCCATTACAAACATACGAAGAAGACGAAATAGGAGAACCAATATGCGCAACGAACTTCTGTAACCTGGACCAACTCTTGGAATACACCCTAGACATAGCAGATAGGCTAGAAGTAAACGAAGAAATGAAAAACATCACAGGAAACCTAGTACTAATAGAGCCAGGACAATCGGAAATAATGAATACTTTGGAAGAAATGGGAACACAAAGACTAAGCCAATACCCAACAAATCAATGGCTAAAAGGACCAAATCTAATAAATACAGACTGGACAACAGCAAAGCAAGAAATACAACAAGCAAGCCAAGACCACACAGCAATCCACATGCCAGAAGGAAAACTGCCAAAGCCAGGAATAAACAACATCACGATATCAAAAGGGCGAATGAAAAGTGAAGATGGTTACTTAGTGGAGTACTACAACATCACCTACGAGCATATAGAAGAAACAGAAGGAGAAGAACCCTATCCAAGCCACTACAACTCACCCTGGTACTACAGACTACACGCCCCAATGCAAAAAACTCCAGAAATGGAAGAAAAAACAAGAACACCAATATACGTGGATGAAACAATCGAGGAAAACCAAGATACTTATTCAAATCCAGTAAAGAACGCAATCGAAGAAATGTGGAACAAAGAAACAGTTACAGAAATAACAGAAGAAGAATTCGAAGACTACGACCATGGAATAAAGATAGGGCTGTGTCCAGAAAACAATTCAGAACACGAAAACTGTGAAAAGCTATCAAGAAGAACAAAAGGAACAAATGCAATATTCAGAGACAACCAAACCGGACACCTTAACATCATAGCTCGAGACAAAGGAAATCTAACAAAACTAGTGGAACAGTTCGAAGAAGCCTTTGGAAAAGGAAACCCATGGGCACTCCAAATAAGAGTTCCAGTATCAATCCAAATAGCAGAAAATGTAACAGTGAGTATAAGAGAAAACGAAACCATGGAAACAGCGGGGTACCTAACCCTACCACCGAAAACAATAAAGTACTACGAATGGGACGACACCGCAGACACAGATAACTGGGTAGGAGGAACCATCCAAAACAAAATAAAGGAAATAACGGAGACAAGAATGAATGTTACTGATCTAGAGGATCCTGAAAGAAGCGATGACCCCTACGGCACAGATGTTTTCTGGATAATGATGAAATGCAGGAACGAAGAGCTCAATCAATGCGGAGAGGACATAGAGGACAAATCAACAATAATAGATAGATACTACAAAGTATTCGGAGAAGGATCGGGGATACCACTGCCCGAACACGGAGTGTTCTTCTCACCACTACCCACAACGGAAGAGGAAGGAGATATAGAAGGAATAATGGAAGAAGAAGAACCTCTCCTCACGATCGGAGGACCGAACATAATACTCATACCGGAAGATAGAGACACATCTGATGTCAGCGAACTACTCAAAGAATATGAGAGACTAATGGAGGATGGAGACATAAACTGAGAAACTGAGGAAAACAATAAAGAATAAAAAAACAAAACGGTTGAAGAAAAATGACCCAAATGAAAAACAAAAAAACAAAACGCATGAACATGCTAAGGCTAACAGCAATCTTCGCAATAACCCTAATGATCATGCTACCCATATCCAACTCGGAAAGAGGAACAATAAACATCTCAACAAACCCAGTGTTAACAACCTCCTCACAGCAGCAAACAGAGACTCAAAAACAAGCAATAAACCCAACCAAACCGGAAAATGAAGACGAGGAACAACTCCAACCCGCAGTACTGGACCCGGAACTTCATCAAACAGAAGACACAAAAATAGCCAGTAGCAACCCTTACTACGAAGTTAGAGTAAATATGTCCCAATCAAAGATAATCGACATTTCCACCTGGAACCCAATAAAAAATGCAACCATAACACTAAGCTGCGAATCCACCTGCGGAGGCAACAGCGACACTGCAACCGCAAAAACAGATGAAGACGGAATGACAGACGAACTAATCGCAACTGTAGACGGATGCATCGATGACGAAGATGCAGATATAGATGAAGAAACAGGAAGATGCGGTGTAGAAATCACACACGAAGACTACAGAGATTTCCACATAGCAAAAGACGACAATGATAGAAACCTCCAATGGGAAGGCCCAGTTATAGAATGGCAATCAAACCTGGAAGAAAGCGCCGCGATCTCATCAGTATCTCAAATGTCAAACCTAGCCTCCTTAGCCGTTTCAGGGACAATAGGAATGGATGCCTTGAGCCAAATATCCCAAATGGTAGGAGAAGGAGAAACTATAATAGGCACAGTGATAAGAACATTCGTAGGATTAATAGCATTGTTAATATTTTTACCATTACTCATCTATTGTACAATAGCTGAAGATACATGGTGGCTCCCAAGTTGCGATATAGATCCAGATGATATAGATGTGCCTCCTTACCCAATAGAAAACCAATTATTCGCATTAGAACACGATAGAGAAATAGAACACGATGGAGAAACAAAAATAAGATCAGCATTTGGAGAAAACAAAAACAAGTTACTTGGCGCAGACCCAGTAATAGGAAAAGCCACAAACATGACAAAACAAGAACTCAACCAATGGATAATAGAACAAGCAGAAAAAATACAAAATGAAGGTAAAGAAGATATCTCCAAAATCATACACATAGAAGAAGACGATGAAAATTGCTTAATAGACTTAGAATACCCTCATAACCCAAACCCAAAAGAAGAATGGATAAATATAGAAGGAGAAAGAACCATTGTCCAAGGTGAAAGATATGGTCAAGATATAATGATACAGCAAGGACAAACCTACCAACTCACAGTACTAGAAAAAGAAGATGAAAATGACAAACTGACATTCGAAGTAAAAATTACAAGAATAACCACAGAAAAAGAACCCAGTTACCCCACACCTTTTACAATTGACAGCCTAGAACACGGAGTATGCATAGCAGAACAACAATCAGAGGATGAACAAGGCAGAATAATGAATCATCAAGAACAACCATCAAACACAATAGCCCACAATGAAACATACACACCAAGCCCCTACTACAACCACCTGGTCTCCGAAGATGAAATAGTAAGACATCTAGGAGGAGAGGACAAATCAGTGAACATGAATCTATCCTGCGCACCAGGTGACAAAGTAATTGACATAGATCGACCAGAAGAACAACCGGACTCAATGCTGATAAGAAAAGAATTATGGGATGGAGTAGTGGACTGGGAAGGAGCAGATGAAGATTATGATGGAGACGATTGTGGTAAAATAGATGATGAAGATGTTTCCTGCGCGGAAGATCTAGAATGCTATGATGAAGAAAAAAATCTATGTGTAGAAATAGACGAAGATGGTAAAATAGAACAAGTTTGCAAAGCAACCAGCGAAACAAATATCTTACATTACATGATACCATGCCAAGAAGGAACAAGAGAAGGTCAAATCCACGATATGGATAGAGAAGAAAAACTAGAAATACAAAGAGCACCAAGACAATTCGACTGTGCAGAAATGGCCGAAGATGAGGATGAAAGAGGAATAGTGTGTCCAATGGGAGCACCTTACTTCGAAGAGATAGGAAAATGCGCAATGAACACATTAACAGAATAATCTTGAAAACAAAAACCTAATTCTTCACACAAAGGTGAAGCAATGAATCAAAAGACAAAGATGAACGAGAAAGGGTTCAACCTATTCACACCACTCGTAGGAACCGCCGTAATAATAATCTCAATACTAATATCAATAACAATGATACAAAACAGCATAAACATAAGCGAAGGAGTAAGCAAAAGCTACACAGTAAGCCAACAAGCAGTGCAAAGCCAAATAATCGAAACATCAGCCTCAGTGAAAATGATCGAAAGCGCAGAAAAAGGCTGGTTACCCACAGCCATATCATCAGATGAAGGAGGAGGAATCTCAGTAAGATGCCAGGAAAAAGAAGAATGTATAAACAAAATAGAAGAAGAAATAGATGATCTGCACGTATCAGGATACGATGGAACAGACCTCCACACCTCGATAGAGGAAAGATTAAGAGTATTAGGATATAAAGTAGATATGTATAGACCATGCAACGAGACCACGGACTTAGAACCCGATAACCCATGGAACCCTGAACAATGCGTTGAAGAAGCTGCAGATCTTCCTTTCGGTGAAAGAATAGTCATCACAAACTACAGTACTTCAGAAGGCAGGATAAATGCAAGTACCGAGATCAAGGATATAATGTACGACTACGGACGAGAAGAAGCCTTCCACTTCAAACTAACACACGAACTAGAAAACATCACCATATCAAAGATCACAATACCAAGGGACACCACCTACACCAGCTCAAAGATAGGAATACCAGTAAACACCACAGCACAGATATTCGGAGAAAACATAACCGGAGGGATAAAAGACATATTAGAACAAGAATCTTATGTAACAATGGATGATTACTGTGATTCAGGATACAATGAAAACGAAGATGTAACTTTTAATATAGAAGACCAACAGGAAAAAGAATTCGAAATAGATTGTAGGGCAAATGTAATCTGTGAAGACAATGACTGCGGTATTCTTGATTTTGGTAATGACTGTGGGACTAATTGCAGTGACCCATACTGTCCCGATATAGAAAATGCTGAAAAGATAGAGGAAGAATCAGAATGTATAGAATCATATGTAGAGCAAAATTGTACCTGCTCTTGGGGTTCTTGTAGCCCAACAAATGCAGAATGCGGGACAACAGGAACCTGTAAGTACGAATGTGATCAAGGACACATATATGACCAAAATGAAGGAAAATGCGTAGAGCCAAATACCCTATGCTCTCCAACAATAGAGAACATAGCTGACAACCATCTAGACTGCGATGATATAAAAGATGAAGCAATAGAGATATTTAACCAAAAAAACACCGATCCTGAAGAAACAGGGATCAACGACATAACAGACTCTAACAGTATAAGTCTAAGACCATGGGCAGAAGGCGGCCATACAGGAGGAGGAATCAGTATCGGAAACTACACTGTAGAAGAAGTAACAATAAGTAACGGAGATATAGAAATAGATCTAGAAGAAAATGAAGTGAATGCAAGAATAAACATAGAGTGGCAAACAGTAGAAGCCAAAGGACTGAATCTAGTATACAGAACGGAAAATCACGAAACAATAGAAGAAATAACATGCTAAACCCAAAAAAACCAAGGTGGAAAAGATGAAAAGAAATCGGGAAAAAACAAAAGAGAACAAAGGAAACTCAAAAGGATTCAACCTATTCACACCACTAGTAGGGACCTCAGTAATCATAATCTCAATACTAATATCAATAACAATGATACAAAACAGCATAAACATAAGCCAAGGAGTAAGCAAAACACACAGCGCCTCAAGACAATCAATAGGAGCACAATCAATAGAAACAGCCGTAGCAGTTGAAACACTAGGAAACCTGGAAAGAAGAACAAAAGAAGTGATCGCAGGAGAACTTTCCGGAGTAGGAAACTACATTACCATCACATGCGATAATGGAAAATCTTGTACAAATAAAAATAAAGAAACATTTGAAAACTGGAGCATATTAAAAGATAACATTCTACCAAGAGCTCATATAGGCATAGAAGATAGAATAGACATAGCTACAGATTACAAAGTAGTGCCAGGCCAATCCTGTCCTTACGGAAATGTTATAAATCTAGAAGAATGCATTGCCGAAGTAATAGAGAAAACTGGTGCCGACATAATAAAAACAAGTTACTCAGAAAAAAGATTAGAAGTAACTCTGAATCCAGAGCCATTCAAGCCTTACTCAGATGCATTCGAAGTAGAACTCGAGAGAGAAGATGACGAAACAAGAATTACCTCGGACGTAACACCACCCAGAGTAACTTACACCACTCCAGAAATGGAAGAATACTTGAAGAACATGGCGGACGCCTTCGACCACTTCAAAGCCAATCAAGATCAAGAATACGAACAGATATGTCCAGAAATGATAAGTATCCTAGGAATAGCAGAGGATTTCGAACTTTATTTAACCAAAGGACCGGGAGAATCAATAAGAATGCAGGTGGAATGGAAGGACATAGGAGAGAACACCGGGCTGAACCTGGAATACCAATCCACTGAATTCGCTGAAATTGGAGAAGAGCCACACCGCTGCCAGACAATATAACTAAGTAAGAAAATAAAAATAAGAAGAACGAGTAAAAAATAATGCAAAACATTTAAATAATCAGAAAGATTAAGATATACAGGTGGTCAAGATAGGCCTAAAAGACATATACTACAAAGTCGAAGATAAGTGGTTCAGAACAATCGACTGGATGAACTCAAAAGGATTACCCTCATATTCTCTGATAGACCCACTGGAAAAAAGAGGAATACCAAGCCTACCAGTATATGTAGCACTACTGATAATCGTGCTCTATTTTGCACTACCCATGATAGGTATAATACAACCAACAGAGAACGGAATACCTGACGAAGACGTAGAAGTATCAATATTCGCATTCAATGAAAATACAGGAGAATCCTTAGAAGACATTACAATAGAAGCACTAGTCGACAACGAAATATACTCACAAGGCCAAACAGCACAAGACGGAGAGATAGAACTATCCTTACAAAGAGGAGAAACTTACAAGATAACAGCGAAAACCGAGCAATGCGAAGAAACAAGCATGCTATACAAAGTCCCGATCGAAGAAGAACCTACACAACAAACTCTTTCCCTAGAAGACTGCACTTACCACGTTGAACCTAATGCAACCGAAATATGTTTCGAGCCCGATGGAATAGGAACAGTCAGCTACGAAAAACTATCAGGATTTAGAGGATACGTGGAAGAAGAAGATCAATGCGAAGGAGAGACCTGCTACATCGAACTAGAAACCGATTATCTATACAGATTCAAGACACCTGATTACGTATCAGAAAGTTCATACACAAAAGAAGATCTAGAAACAACAGAAGGAACGGACTGCGTTCCAATGGAAGAGGAAGACGATGACGGACCACCAGAAAACTATGGAGACGTGACGATAAAAGTAATGGATGAAATGGGAGAGCCATTAGGAGGTAGAACAGTACAACTAGTTCACCCGGAATCCACTAGCTACGATATAACCGACGGAGTAACAAGCGAACAAGAAGGATCAATAGGAAAAGTATCATTCAGCAAACCGCTGGAAACCGAATTCCATGTAAAAGTACTAGCAGGAGATGGAACCGGTTCAAAACTACACAATGAAACAACATATGTATTCACTCAACAACACCAAGAAATAGAAATAATATTGGAAAGATACGAAGACACACCAATACAAGTTACAAGAGAAGAAGACGAAGAACCAATAGAAAACGTATTAATAAGAATATTCGAAGACGATGAAGAAATCTACGAGGGAGAAACCGATTCAGAGGGAGAAGCGGATCCAGTACCAAACCTAAGAGAAGACATAACATACGAGGCAAATATCTTCAAAGAAAACCACACATCCATAACAGGAGAAGAAATACAAGGAGGAGAATCGTACAACCTACAAATACAAGAATTGGGAGAATACGAAATAGCCGACATAAGAGCAACAGTAAGAGAAAACACGGAAGAAAGACCAGCAATAAGAGGAGCAAGAGTAGATCTCAAAACCCAGGAAGAAGAAGACCCAATAAGAGAAACAAAAACAACCAATAACCTGGGCAGGGTAAGCTTTGGATCAATCCCAGAAGGAGACTACTGCCTAGAAGTAAACTACAAAGCAAGAGAATACCCGTGCAGCGACAATCCAGTCACCATCAACCCCACGGAAGAATCACTGGCAAAAAGAACGATTCTAGTAGATCCATTAATACGTTACCTCGAACTAAGAACAACAGTAGAAGGAGAAGCAGAAGAAGGAGTTGAAATAGAAGCAGAAGACAGACACGGAAGACAATACGGGCCAACGGAAACCGATACTCATGGATTAGCAGGATTCGATGTCCCAGACGAAAGAACTCTAGGCATAACCGCAAATAAAGAAATAGACGGAGAAGTATACACATCCTGGAGAGAAGTCAAAGTGGACGACGATCTAACAATTAACATGGATCTGGATAGAATAGAAAGAGAAATAAATCTAAACAGAGTTACCGGACCGGAAGGAGAATACGAACCAGGAGAAAACAACCTGAACCCTAACACCGTCTACGAAGCAGAGTTCGAAATAGGGCTAGAGGACCACGGAGAAGAAGAGTGGGATGAAATAATCGCTACTTTAGAAACAGATAATGAACTAAACCTATATCCAGTGAAAGAAGCGGGAGACGGAGGATGGTACACAGGAGAAGAACCGGGAAAAGAACAGGAACTCAACATACAAGGACCAGGATACAAAGCAAGCGATACTACAGCAGAATTCACAGTTCCTTTCATAGTACACCCAATAGCGGGTGAAGAAGTAACAGTGAACTACCAAGCCAGCTGGGAAAAGGACGACACCCACATAGAAACAGAGGAAAAAGAATTCTCATTCAACATAAATAGAGGAGATGGATCGGAAGAAGGACAGTTCTACGTGGAAAGATGCATCGACCACGATGAAACCGATGGCTGTGAAACACCACCAGGAGATGAAAAAGCAGACCCAAAAAGCACCGCAACCGCTGTATACAGAATAACAAACCTAGGAGACACATTCACAGGAGAGATGAAGTTTGAATCGGAATTAAATAACACTAATATAATAGGAGAATACGAAGGAAGCGGAGAAGATGATGAAGAACCATTAATATGGATAAATAGGACAACAGCGGAAACAGAACAAGGAAAAATTGAAATAGAAGACTATACACTGGAAGATAATATTCTATCATTCAATCTAGATGAAGAAGAGGCATTAAGACAAAATGATGAATTAACCGTTGAAGTGTCAAACGAGCCAAAGTACTCCTCTTCAGAAATAATAATAAACGGGACAGCAGAAGACACCGAACTAGGAAAAATCAGATATGAAACTAGTGGTTCAATAGAAATACAAGCAATTCTAGATCAAGGGAAGCTATTCAGCTTAAGCACCACAATCGACATAGAAATACTAAATAAGGAAAAAATGGCTCCACTAACAGAAGAACAACTACAAAAAGTTAGAGAAGAAAGCAAGATAGAAGGAGATCTATCAGGATGTAATGAAATAGATCTATCCGAAACAGGAAGGACAGAGATAACAGAAAACAATTTATTAAGAGTTAAACTAGATGAAAACTGTCATTTAAACCCAGGTAACATAGATATAAAGATTGAAGGAGGAGACATAGAAGAAAGAACTGTATCTTCGAAGATCGGAAAATCAATGGAATTGCATAGTGGAGGATCAACACAAATTACACCTGGAAACCAATGTTCAATAAACCTAATTAAACAAGGCTTCACTAGTGAAATTGAAGGAATAGGAGAAACATTAAAAATGCCGAATAAGTGCAGTGAAGAAGAGGGTAAATCAGGAAAAATAATCATAAATTACCCTGAAGAAGTAATTTCAGAAGAAAACATAGAAACACATTCGTTAAAGATGAATGCGGAAGAAGTGCCCCAAAATATACTAGAAGAATATATAGACGCAGAGATGCAAGATAACTCGATACATATCTCTACTGATGAGGAAATACAACCAGGCACAATTAATTTAGATCTAGAATTTACTACAAAAGCAATGAATAATGGAATAACAGAAGAAGAAACACGTAAGATAGGAATAGATGTCACAACTCCTTCAAAAGAATTAGGAGGGAACAGGTTTACAAGAAACCTAATTCAAAGTTACGGAACTGAAATCGGAGAATACAGTTGCAGTGAAAGATACTGTTCTTTAGAACAAGCATTAGAATACACATTAGTAACTCCTGACCCATCTGTACAAATTAAACTAGTTGACACAGGACACATAACTCCTTCAGATATACAGGAAACTCTTCAATATGGCCCAGATGAAAACTTAAATAAAACAGATAAATTTGATAACATAGCAGTAACCAGAGGAACTCTAGATAATTTAGATGAAATAGATTTCGCTGAATACAAAGACCAAGGAAATAAAGAGATAATCATAGTCTCAGAAGAAACAGAAAACATGCCTGGAGTAGGAGAAAACACCGGCACAGTAATCAAAGGTACAAAAGAAGATCTAGACTACTACTACATAACTTTCACCCATCATGATGAAAAAACACCTTTCCTAGTCGAATCACTAGCACTATGGATGCCCTACACAGAGACAGGGGCAAGAGAAGAAATATCAAGCACACCAATATATATAGACGAAACACTGGAAGATCACGACACCGAAAATATTGAACAAAACATCATATCTGCTCTAGAAGAGATGTGGGGAATAGATGAATATCTAGAAGAATATATATACTCCGGTGAAGATGAAAAAGAAGATTTTGAAGAATACGAACATGGAATCCACATAGGAATATGCCCAGAAGAAGATCAAGACCATGAAAACTGTGAGAGAATAAGTAATAGAACCTACGATAAAGGAAGATCTCTAATATTCAGAGGACATCTAGAATCTAAAATATATATACACGCACCTACAAAAGAAACTCTAGAGAACTTAAGTGAAAGATTCAACCTAGCCTTCGGAAATCAAAGATCAGGAATGGCTTTACAAATGTTAAAATGGGATGAACCAAGCGAAGGAGCTTTAACATTTGCTCCGGAAGAATTAACTTATTATTGTTGGTCAGAAAAAAGCGAAAATACTACTTGTCCAGGAGGAGAAAACACACTGAAACAATTAACAAGCATAGGAGAAATACAAATAGGTAAAGATCACGTAGAAGTAAAGCAAAGAGAAGATTTGACAGAAGTAATCGAGGATGATGAAATAGGAGTAGATTGGATATCAGCATCCGTTGACAACACTCAGGACTTAAGACACAGTGGTCAAGTAGTATGGGATTACTGGGGAGAAGATACTGGAGCTATGAGACTAAACCACTACGTAACCTACTATAGAAACATATTCGGGAGAGGTTTAAAAACCGAAAAGGTCAGAATTCCAAGCGGAGGGATAATATTCCAACCAGAAGGACCTAACATATTACTCATACCGCATGATCAAGAGGAGGATACATTATTACTATTGGAAAAATTTAAAGACCAATTACTACTTCAAGGAGGCTAAAAAATGAAAATAAATAAAATATTGATGCTTCAAATAGCAGCTTTAACAACAGTGATAGTACTCATAAATGTTCCGACTGCTCAAGCCCAGAAATGGACAACTATTAACTTCAATCAAGTTCATATAAAAAACACAACGCTAGTAGACATGTCAACCGGTCAAACAGTAGGAGATGAAGTACCTTTATCAGCCAAGTGCTACGCTCCAGAAGATGCAGACTCCACAGATACAAAAACAGGAGAAACAGGAGCAGATGGAACAGTAAATTATGTTGGAGACAGTTACCTAGAAGCACAAGGAGATCCTGAAGCTGGTATATACACAAGAGCATGGAGAAAAGGCAAATGGGGAGAATGTACAATAGGAGTAAATGTGGAAGAAGATCCTGATGACGCGGAACCAGGATCGGACTATGATGGAGCGGATGACAAATGGAAAGGAACAATATCAAGAGACGGAATAATCAGATATGAAGGATGGGAAGATGACGATCCTGAAGATATAATTACAAAGTTCCAAGGTCTGAAAGGAAGTGAAAGCTATCATAGCGGATGGGGATACGGACACTGGTTCGGATGGATAATTGTAGGAGTAATAGTATTAATACTCGCCATACTCACAGGAGGTAAAATTTTAGGACCTATAATAGGAGGAGCACTAGGAGCAAAAGGAGGAGCAAGTCTCGCCGCCATAATGACAGCTGCATTAGGAGTAAAAGTAGGGAAAATAGTAGGAGCAATTGTAGGAGCAATGGTTACTCTTTGGGCAGGATTAAAAGGAGCCGCCGCCTTCTTCCACTGTGGAACGCAGAGCTTAATAGGCGCAATACCCGGAGTGGACTGGGATGGCTGTAAGATGGATAGATATATCGAAAATGCAGTGATAGCATTAGAGCATTCAGGACCAGGAGACCAAGCACACGATATAACCGCAGAAATAAAAGAGATAGAAGATCCTAGAGTAGGAGCAGATAAAATAATAACTTCAGTAAAAGAGATGAACAAAAACTACCTCAACGAATACCTAATATCAAAAGGATTAGAAGAAGAGGAAATAACAGAAATAATCCATGTAGCGGACTACGGAGGAGACTACAGTAACTGTGAAATATCACCAAACTACGGGTACGTGGACGGAAACACAAATAGACCATTAGAAGGATCACTAAAAGTAGTAAACTCAACATTAAATGAGTCAACAATACTTCCAAACGAAACCTACAGATTCACTATAGAAAATGAACCATTCAATGACGAAGGATTCGAGATAATAGCACAAAAACTAACGGAGAACACGGATAGAGACACTTTAGAAGAACAAATAGAAAGAGAAGCAAAACTAGGAAATGTACGAGGACCATGCATATCAAGCAGACAGAGCACACCTCTTACATATAGAATACTGAACGAGGACATGGAACCATCAAGTTCACTATCAGTAGGAGAAAAATATACCCCCTCGATCATTTACGAAGGAGAACACGCAGGATACTGGGAACAGCAAGACCAAAATTTATACTGTGCAGAAGGAGATAAATTAGTAGATGGAGAGCCAGATAGCTATCTGATCCCAAAAGAATTCTGGGATGGAGAAGCAGAACACATAGATGCAGTAGAAGAAGATGCAGAAGGAGTATGTGAAGTGAGTTCGGAGAACTTTGTTAACAGAATGACTCCTTGTGGACAAGGGAAGGCAGCACCAATAGGACACGCATGTGCTGACTGGGAAGATAAAAAAGCCTGTTCAATTGGATCAGTATACCTTCCAGAAACAGGCAAGTGCCACACCACATTCGAAAGATAAACCATTTTTATCTCTTTTCTTTCTCATTCTATTATCCTTCTCAAAGAACCTGCTCTTTTTTAAATATCCGTTCCTTATACCTATACATGCTACCAATACCCCTAGCCTCACTACCAACAACAGCACTCAACATGCATACCATAACAGCGATAATGCTGATCGAGGTGATACCAGCCTCGATAATGGATCTAATACCTAGCCTAGACGCAGGACTAAGTACATGGGACTTAATAATGATAGGTATAAGAACAGTTGGATTGATATCGATAATACACTTTGTGAGAAGCAGAATAACCAGCTCAACACTAGCAACAATAACAGTACTAGTGCTAGCCTATCTCTTACTATTCAGATGGGCAACACTGTTCCTACCAGTTCTCGTGATAATAATATTCATACCACATGGACCACTACAATTAATATTCGACCTAGCATTAGGTGGAGGAGCGGGACCAGAAGAAACAAA
>SL_8KL_010_SEDDRAFT_10000344_pt1 | contig 40262 bp, 29 predicted proteins | sample SodLakKL_010_SED_4_FD_11160 | JGI IMG/M metagenome (IMG submission 11160)
TGTCCCGAAATTTTTCCCGAAATTTTTCAGGTTGGTTATAAATATATCCACTAATTCGGGATCAAACTGGGTTCCGGAGCATTTCTTGAATTCAGCTACAATCTCTTCATGGTTCTTTTTTCGCCGGTAAGGCCTGCCTTGCTTCATCACAGAGTAAGCATCGGCTATTGCCACAATGCGCGATAGCAAAGGGATTTCCTTGCCTTCCAGGCCCTGCGGGTAACCGCTGCCGTCATAATGCTCATGGTGGGCCATGATCTCTTCCGCAACATGGGCCAGTTCTTCGGTGGCCCGGGCAATCCGAAAGCCTATTCCAGGGTGCTTTACAACCACCGCCCACTCTTCCGCGGTTAGTGGCCCGTTTTTGGTTAAAATTTCTTTTGGAATATTAATATTGCCGATATCATGCAGGTTGGCCAGTAATTTTAAGCGATTGAGTTCGATCTCGGCAAATCCCAGTTTTTGACCAATCTTTACTGACACCTCTTCTACCAGCTGGATGTGTTCTTCTTTTTCAAAACTTTTTTCGGCCAGCGCTTTCCTTAGGGCAGAAATGATAGAACCAGTAGTATTGCGACTTTGGCTCAGTTTTTGTTCATACATTTTATCTTCCGCTTTTCTAATTATGTCCTGTAGATCTTGGTCATGTTCAGTTTTACATTCTACCCCCAGGGCAATCGAAATGGGAACATCTCCGGTGTAGTTGTGCGGGCAGTTTTCCATGATTCTTTTTTGGATCATTTCCGCTTTTTGTTTTGAGGTCTTTGGCAAAAGAATTAAAAATTCATCCCCGCCCCAGCGGGCGATTATATCTTCTTCGCGGCAGGAAGTTTTTAAAATCTCAGCGGTTTTCTTGAGCAATTCATCTCCCTTGATATGCCCATAGATATCATTAACCAGCTTAAGCCCGTTAAGATCGGCAATAATAATACTGAGCGGCAATTGTCTGGAAGTATCAAGCCTGTGCATCTCTTCTGCAAGGTAATGTCGATTATAGAGGTCTGTCAACTGATCATGGAAACTCATATAACTGATTTCTTTATGGGCCAGATAGCGAGAAAAGGCATTTGAAATCAGCTCCGCGATCACCGTTAGCAGTTTTTTATGATCCCTGGTCCATTTCTTCTTTCCCAATACTTTTTCATAACCAACAGCTCCAAAAAGCTTTCCTTCTTTAATCAAAGGCATGCAAATCATGGATTGCACATTTTGTGATCTGAAAAGCTGTTTTTCCTTTTCAGCTCTTGGGGGGAGACTATTGATATCAGAGAAACTGAAACAGTTTTTTGAGCTAAGTTTTTCCTGCCACCATGGCAGTTCTTTAAATTGCCTGGATTGTAAAGTTTCTTTTATCGGGACGTTTCCCTCTACATGCCATTCATGGCTGAGACTGCTCGTTTTATAATCTGCAGAAAGCTTTAGCACAAAGCCCCGGTCAACCTGCAGAAATTCACCCACCATTTCAAGCACATCACTTATCCCGTCATGTAAATGTTCCGCCGGGAGGTTGGCAAAATAGGAAGATACATTGGCAGTAAGTTTTTCCACTTCCAGCTGATAGTTTAATGATTCTACCGCATTTTTGCGTTCGGTTATATCTAAAGCAATCAACACAACGCCATCAACCGCACCACTGTAATCATGTGTAGGAGCCGTGTAAAGGCTGACATAAACTGAAGACCCATCTTTCCTGTTGCAGGAAAGCTCCAAATCGCAAGTAGTTTTCCCTTTTCTAGTATTAATACATGCCTCCTCCAACCCGGAGTTATTATTGCCAAATATGAGAAAAATGCTCTTACCTAGCACATCTTTTTCCGTCCAACCAAGCAGGTTTTCTGCAGCTGAGCTCCAACTTGTAATCTTGAAATCAGGATCAAGTGAGATCACAGCCACCGGGGATACATGAATTATTGTCCGGTACCGTTCTCCTATTTTTTGCAGTTCTTTATTGGCCCGGTCGTAATTAGTTATGTCGATACCGGAAAGGACATGGTATAATTCCCCCTCATTATGCTGCTGCAAAACATTGTACTTCCACAATATTGTGGAAACCTTATCGTCTTTACCTGTAACCTGTGTCTCTAATTCCAGTGGGTACTTCTCTACATCAAGCATTTCAAAAAATGCTTTATAGAGCTCTTTTTCTTCAGGCAGGCAAAAAACATCCCAGTAATATTTATTTCTCACTTCTTCAAAAGAAAAACCGGTCACTGTTTCACAAAATTTATTGTAATAAACAATTTTGCCCTGTTGATCTAAAATCACCACCAGGCAGTCTAAAAAATCGCTGATGACCGTAAAAAAATTATGTTTTTTTTCATTACCCGGGCTAACATCTACCGGGTCATTTACCTTGTTTTCGTTTTTTTCCATAAAACCCTGCCTCCATAGCTTTTTCAGGTTTTACTCAATCACCCCGGTAATAGTTAAATCAAGAGACTGAGATAGATCGAGGTCGTAGGGAGATGGATGGGGAGCCAGGTCTTCCCCGGTATATAATACCCTGACCACCGGTCTCAGCGTTAACCCGGGGTTGTTAGCTATCACCAGGCCGCTTTCCCCGTTGCTCAAAAAAACATGAAACCCAACCGGGTAAGCGGCAATTACAGAAAGGAATTTGTTTAATATGTTCATCTCGAAGTACTCCCCACCTCGAGCCATAAGCATTTCCACAGCTTGATGAGGATAGTAGGCTTTTCGGTGAAATTTTTCCGAGGTTAATGCATCATAAACATCAACAATACTAACAATCTGAGCTAGATGATTAATCTTATCTCCGCTGATCCCCCGGGGATATCCCTGCCCGTGATAACGCTCATGGTGCTGTAAAATTACAGCACCTGCCCGGGCATCAAAAAGGTTAGTTTTCTTAAATATTTCATAGCCATACTCGGGGTGCTTTTTCACAGTTTCATATTCATCCTCAGTCAAATCACCCGACTTTTTCAAGATCAGTTCCGGTACCGTCACCATCCCAATATCGTGCAGCAAGGTGCCCATTGCTAAAAGTTTCAACTGCTTCATATCATAGCCCATCTTTGTTGCAACTAAGGTGGCCAGGACAGTACAGTTCACACTGTGAGCAAATAGATAATCATCCTTGGTCCTGATGTCTACAAGCTGAACAAGCAAATCTTTATTTTCCAATAACTCATCCACAATCTTGGTTACGGTCTCGATAATACTTCTATCATCAACATTAAGGCTTTTGACATTATTAGCGGGTGACTTCACATTTTTCATAATATTTTTCACCAGGCTGCGAGCTTCGTAACGGGTTTCCTCATTAATCACATCAGACACTTCCACATCTTCGATTCGGCTGTCATGGATATAGATGTGATGAACCCCAAGCTGCTGCAGGTAACTGATATATTGCGGCTTGATCTCCACGCCCTTCCTGAGCAACACCTGCCCGGTCCCGCCTAATACCGCCTTGGCCAGGGTCATGCCCGGTCTTACTCTGTCGAGGGAAATTCTGCGCATTGTTTATCTCCTCTGTTTAGCTTCAATCATAATATAATATTTAACCCTACAACCTGTATTTGCAAGCAAATTCAAACATAATTTCTACTTTTATTTCTAAATACCTGCAAAACAACCATAAGTAAAAAGGAAAATCAAAAAAAATCAGTAATACCCGGTCTATTTGCCACGTGATCATTTCCAAGGCATCGTTATTATAGTATGATTAATAAGGAAAAGTATCAGGTTCAATGAGCAAAGGAGATGGACAGATGTTTGCTTATGAAAGAATCCAACCGGTAGGCTTAATTGTCGGAATTGTTTTAATGGTAATTGGAATTGTTTTTTTGTTTGTCCCCGACAGGGTGACAGAGTTTTTAGCAGTATTTGTCGGCGCAATAATCACTGTCTTTGGCATTTTCAGGTTGATTACCGTCGCTGCAAAATGGAGAGTTATCGCCCACCGGAATCTGCTGTTAATCTTCGGGATAATTATTCTTTTAATCGGTTTGTTTATGCTCTTTAACCCGGATGTCACCATAACTCTAGTAGGCACCATTATCGGGATAATCGCCATAATGCTTGGGGTGGATCGTTTCGTTACCGCAAACAAGCTAAAGCAAACAGCAAATATTACCCCTACAATTATTTCCGGAGTAATACACTTAGCTTTCGGAGTGGGGATGATCTATTCGGCCATTGTTATTTTTTCCATAATCATTGTGCTTATCGGCATATATTTGCTCATCTCAGGGGTTATGTTTACTCTCTCATCGTTATTTTTCAGGGATTTTTAATAAACTTACCTTCATAAACGTTTTATCCAGCCATGAAAGGGCTTTTTCTTAGGAATACCGGAAATACATATATATGGAACATCTTCAGCAAAATTTTTGTGCCAAATTTAACAAGGTCAATAGGAAAATATTAAATTTTGTCGAATATATTCTTGTCAACCATTAATCAATGAAGAAGATGCTGATTGAATTGTTTGAGATAATATGCAGCAACTGCTTAATTAGTATCTTCAAAGACACGGGAACAATAATGCAAAAATATTTTAAGGGAGGTTTGACTTATGCCAGCTACAGTTATCTCAGGCAAGGAAGTAGCAGCAGAAATCAGGAACGAGTTAAAGCAAAAGGTTGAGGAATTGAAGAAAAAGGATATCCACCCGGGCCTGGGGGTTATTCTTGTGGGTGAAGACCCCGCATCGGTTTCCTACGTTACCAGCAAAGCAAAAGGCTGCGAGGAAATCGGGATTCATGAAGAAACAATCCGCAAACCTGCAGACATTTCGGAAAAAGAAGTACTCGATTTAATCGAGCAAATGAACAATGACAAAAAGTTCAGCGGGATCCTGGTTCAGCTCCCCCTTCCGGACCACATTGATGAGGAAAAAGTGGTCAATGCTATTGCCCCGGAAAAGGATGTCGATGGCTTTCATCCCGTCAACCAGGGTTTACTTTTAAGAGGTGAAAAGTGCCCACTGCCCTGCACCGCTCATGGGGCCCAGCAAATGCTGATGCGCTCCGGAAATGACCCGGCCGGCAAACATGTAGTGATCTGCGGACGGAGTAATATTGTCGGAAAACCTCTGGCCGCAATGCTGATGCAAAAAGCAGAAGGCGCCAATGCTACAGTAACCGTAGTCCATACCGGAACTAAAAACCCGGAAAAGTACACCACGCAAGCTGATATCCTGGTTGCCGCCATGGGTAAACCGCAGGCAATTACCGCTGATATGGTCAAAGAAGGAGCTATCGTAATTGATGTCGGGGTTAACCGGATCGAAGATTCCAGCAAAAAGAAAGGCTTCCGGTTGGTCGGAGATGTAGATTATGAACCAATAGCAGAAAAAGCTTCTTACATCACCCCGGTCCCCGGCGGTGTCGGACCAATGACCGTAACTATGCTGCTTTATAACACCGTAGAAGCAGCCGAAATAATCAACCAGTAACCGGTTAATCGTCAAAAAGTAAACTTTCTATACTCCGAAATAAAGGCGGGATATTACTTCCGCCTTTATTTTATTTCAATAATATTATGAAAAAACTAGCCCCCAGATAAAAATTTTGTCAGCATATAATTTTTAAAGCAGGTTAATTATGCAATCCATTGCAAAGGTTGGAGATGTGGTAAAATAAAAGAAAAAGTGAGGTGTTTTCAAAATGGCCATTGTTGAAGTCTCTGTAGTTCCACTGGGAACAGGATCCACCAGCTTAAGCCCTTATGTGGCTGCTTGCGAAAAGGAATTAAAAGAACACAGCGGGGACTTGAAATACGAGCTGACTGCGATGGGTACAATTATCGAAGGAGACCTGGAGCAAATCCTTCAGTTAGTGCGCCGCCTGCACGAAGTTCCTTTCAAAAGCGGCGCCGAGCGGGTAAGCACTTCTATTAAAATTGACGACCGCCGGGACAAAAGTGGGAGCATCAAGCAAAAGGTCCAATCGGTGGAAGATAAATTACGCCCTTAATAAATAATCAACTGACATCATTGTTGCCATAGGTAATAATGAATCCTTGAAAAAGCTAGCGTTGATCTAAGCTAAACCAGGCAACTGCCCATTTCCTTTAATAAAAGTAACCTTTTCTAAGATGATCTCGGACATATAGAAGATCATTATAATTGCCGGACAGCCAGCTCCATAAAGATTTTGTTTCCAGGCACTTCTCTGATTGACTTCGCAAAAGAACCTGTCGCCAGCTTCTGAACAAAGGTCTTTCTTATTAAAATGAAACTAAACCGGTTCACTTATTGTCTCAATAACAAATCTCATACTACAGAACATTATTATGATTGGAGGTAAGAATAAATGCAGATCAAAAGAATAGCCATAATTTTCGTTGCAGTGATTACAGCAATGCTGCTTGTAGGGTGTGCAGAAGAACAGGCCGGAGGAAACAACGAGGAGAGACAATTAATCCAAACCTACGGGGAAGCTGAAGTATCTGCTGAACCGGACCTGGTAAGAATAAGTGTGGAAGTGGAGACCCACAGCAGCTACGCCGAAGAAGCGGTAGAGGAAAATGCAGAACTGGCTAACCGGGTGCGCGAAGCCTTGATTGATTTCGGCCTGGATGAAGACGAAGTAAGAACCGGGTCTTACCGCCTGCAAAGCCGCCGGGAAAGGCCTCCGGAAGTAGAAGAACCAGATCGTCCCCAGCCTGATGAAATGGAAGAAGCAGAAGAAGCGGAGGAAGTTGAGGAACAAATATATTACCGGGCTACCAATGAAATCAGGGTGACTTCATCAGAGCTTGAACATGCCGGAGAAATTATAGATACAGCGGTTGAAGCAGGCGCCAATAAAGTAAACTATATCAACTTCGAACTGGAAGACCCGCAGGAATTAAAAATGGAGGCCCTGGACAAGGCTACTAAGCAGGCTGAAAGAAAGGCTGAAGTGATCGCCGAAAGTGCAGGCGAATCAATAGTAGGACTATACAGCATTAAAGAAGAGCGTGCAGACTATACCCCGCACCGGGCAGAAATTGAAATGGCTGAAGAAGCAGCGGCTATGGGAGACGCACCAACCCCGGTTGAGCCGGATGAAGTGGACGTAAGGGCCGCAGTAACCGCAGAGTATGCCTTTTAAATAAGCAAAACGTTCTTAAGACCAAAGAGTTCAACTAAATAGGCGCATTTGCAAATAACACCTGGTATATGCATTATACAGCAGGGGTGCCTTGTTTCCTGATCTCGACTATCCTATTAGTGCTACCCCTGCTCAAATCATACCAGGTGTTCTTTAATTACCAGCAATATCGTGTTTTTCTGTCCTGATTGTTGCAAAGGACCGGAAAACTTTGGCTGTGATCAAAATCGTTGTCCCGATTATGGGGACGGAGAACATCCTGATGGGAATCTATCTTTACCAATGTATAATTCTCTAGTAAAAAACTGTAGCGCCAGGAATAAATTTAAGCTATTATTAATCTGCAGGTAGATTAAAAAACGATTAGGAGACTTTTTTATGAACAAAAATACTTTTATCATCGCTGTAGTGATCCTTATATTTTTTCTGGCCGCCCCGTATTCTTCTGCTCATTCTGCTGAGTCGAAACTGGATACCGATGAGCTCGATACCTATATTGAACAAGAAATGAGCACTTCCCGGATCCCGGGTTTGGCCCTGGGCATAATAAAAAATGGCGAAATTTTTTACTTGCAGGGTTACGGCAGCACAGGCGAAGGCCGGAAGGTTACCGCTGAAACCCCGTTCTTGATCGGCTCACTCAGCAAATCTTTTACTGCTGTCGCAGCAATGCAGCTTGTTGAAGAAGGCAAACTTGAGCTCGACAACCCGGTCAAAAAGTACCTGCCCTGGTTTACCATGCAGGGCGAGTACGACCCGGGCAAAATCACTATTCGTCACCTGATCGTCCAAACCAGCGGGATCCCCAACATGGCAGGTATAGACACAATGGCGGAAGGAAGCGATTTAAGCCTGAAACAAGAAGTTGAAAGACTGAGCGAAGAAACCCTGGCAAGCAGGCCGGGTTCGACCTATACCTACTCAAATGCAAATTACCAAATCCTGGGCCTGGTTATCGATGAAGTCTCCGAAACAGGCTATAGCGACCATGTTCGCTCCAAGATATTCGAACCGCTGGAAATGAAGGAAAGCTACCTGTCAGAAAAATCAGGCAGGGAAAGTGGCATGGCTATAGGGCACGTCAGGTGGTTCGGTTTTCCCTTTGCCACAGATGTTCAGTACCTGGACAATTCACTGGCTGCTGGCTTTATTATTTCCAGCGCCAAAGATATGAGCAATTACCTGCTGATGCAAATAAACGAAGGCAGCTTCAAGGAAAAAGAAATCCTGTCCGAGGAAAACATGACTGAATTGCACAAACCAGGCAGCTCTCCTGCCAGAAAGAGCGGCTATGCCATGGGACTGATGGTCAATTCAGATGATGACACCACCATAATTCACCACGATGGGGCAAACGAGGGTTTTAACGCAGCAATGGCTTTCTCCCCGGAAGAACAATGGGGCGTAGTCCTTTTGACTAATACCAGCGGTCAAATCGAGCTCCCGGCCCATCCAATGGCGCTTGACATAGCAAACCTGCTGCGGGGGGAGCAAACAACAGGAATTTCCCGGATACCGATGTTCCTGTACACAGGTTTACTGCTGGTGATGCTGGCTATGCTCTTTTTGGCCGTGCGTTCAATACTCCTTCTGCCACGCAGGTGGGCAGTGAAAATAAGAGAAGAAAAACCAAAAGGATTCTTGAAGATTTTAACCCGGATAATCCTGCCGGTGGGCCTGGAACTATTGGTGCCTTTCCTGGTTTTTATTTATATCCCTGCAGGGGCAGGTTTCCCTGTATGGCAGCTTTATATGCTTTTCCACCCGGAACTGGTTTACGGTTTGTTTGCACTATCTGTCCTGCTCCTGGGTAAAGCGCTATGGCGTGGTTACCTGGCATTCAAGTTATTTTACGCTGCAAAAGCATAATCATACCGGTAAAGAGCATTTAGTTAAACCGGGATAGATTTTATTTGCCGGTATTTTTATTTGCCGGTATAACCTTCAATTACGCCGGTAATCAGTTCGATTACCTGGTTGTCAGTAAAATCACTTTCCCCATCGCCTTCCTGTAGGCCGTAATTGCCGAAGTCGGAATGGTTCAAACCTTCAACTTCCAAAATGTGGGCATCGGCAGGCAGGTTTGCTTTCGCCTGCTCATAGTTTTCCCAATCAATTATCTTATCTTCCAGGCCCATTAGTGAAATTACCGGTCCGGTAAAATTACTTACATCCCGGTCGCTATAAGAGCCAAATAAAAATAAGCCGTAGGCTTTTTCAGGGTTATCTGCAACAAACCGGCAAGCGGTGATTCCCCCAAGAGAATGGCCGCCGATCCAGGCCTGTTCAAGATCGTTATTTTCCATGATTCTGCCGGCAGCATTAACATTAAAGATCGCGGCATTGAAGGTTGCTTTGATTATATAAATATTCTTTTCCAGTTCGGTAGCTGACCTGCCCATCTGGTAAAGATAAGCCTCCGGTTCAACCAGTCCACTATATTGACTATCTATGACTGCCTTTCATTTACCAATGGTGCTTAAAGTAATTAGCTTCTTCCGAGTAAGGCTTGATAAGCTCTTCTATTTCTTTTAATTCCCGGTCCTCCAATTGTTTAAACTCAGCGGCAATACGGGCATTCTCATCCACTTCCGCTTGATCTGATATGCCCACAATAGCAGTACTGATTGGAAAAGAAAATACATAGTCAAGAGCCTGCTTCATACTGGAAATACCGTTTTCCCGGAAAATACGCCCTCTCGCCGTTACCTTCATTGCAATAATGCCCATTTCCTTTTGCACCGCTTCCTCTAACAGTTGCTTCTGGAACGGGGCATAGTGAATATCGCCTGCGTTAAAAAACATCAGCAGGCAATCAAAGGGGTATTCCCTGATGCCATTTAAGAGTACTTCCGGATCCCTGTGGCCGGTAATCCCGGTAAAGCGGATCACGCCCTCATCTTTTAATTTCTCCAGGGCTTTAACCGCCCCGTCTTCGGCAAAGGCTCTTTCAAGGTCATTTTCTGTGCGGACATTGTGCAGCTGGTATAAATCCAAATAATCGGTGCGCAGTCTTCCCAGGCTTTCTTCAACCAGGCGCATAGTCCCGTCATAGCTGCGATCACCGGTTTTCGTCGCCAGGAAAACCTCATCACGCCGGTATTCCATCACCCTGCCGATGTTGGCTTCACTGCCTCCCCCACCGTAAGTAGGGGCCGTGTCAATGTAGTTCACGCCCTTATCCAAAGCCCGGTTAATAATCGCTTCCGCTTCATCGGTGCGGTCTGCCTGCTCTACAGTCGCTTCGCCGCCAAGACTGAATAATGATACAGCAAACCCGGTTTTGCCAAGTTTTCTTTGGGGAATCATTTTATCCTCCTCTTCAGGCTTGTCTTTTTCCTCTTTCTTCTCCTCTTCCGCCTTGCCAACTTCGAGGTCGCGTTCTTCGGTATCCTTTTTAACTTCCTCTCCAGGAACTAACTTGTCCTCTCCGAATAGCCGGTAAGTCAACCCTCCGAAACCGGCAATGACCAAAAAAGCAGCAATCCAGCCCCCTAGTTTCTTGAGAAAGGTGCGTCTTTTCATCGGTGAAGCCTCCTCATTACCTTACAAAAACTATATTATTACTATAACACGAAAAAGCAGTTTTTTCATAAATAGCATTTTACCCGCTATGCAAACCTTTTCCGAACCCCATTGTTGATCACATTCGGTTTTATTGTTAGAATCTATATACCAGATAATAAGAAATTATCATCGGTTGAAATAACAGGAGAGCAAGCTAAAACCAGCTTGCTGTTTTATTTGACCGTTTTGCGAAACTGAAAAAAAAGCGAGGGATTAACCGTGAATACAAAGAAAATAATTCTTATTGCCCTGCTAGTGCTTGCAACCAATGCTTTAACATATTTTACGGCTGCGACTATTACCGGGACGGAAGAGGCAAGGCCCGCCCAAGAACAGGAAGCAGAAATAACAGCGCCTGAAATCGAAATTAATGAAGAAATTCAGGTTTTCCAGGAGATTATTGGAATTCTTGAAGCTGAACACTTAGAAGATATAAACCGCGAGGAACTTTTAGAAGGCGGCTTTCAGGGCATCCTGGACAGCCTGGATGACAAGCAATCCAACTACCTTTCTCCGGAAGATTACCAAAACTTACGGGTTGAAACCGAAGGCACCTACGGCGGGGTAGGTATAGAAGTCTCCATGGAAGATGATTATGTTACCGTAATTTCACCGATTTCCGGAACCCCGGCTGAAGAAGCGGGCCTCAGTTCTAACGACCGGATTATCTCGGTAGACGGTGAAAACCTGATTGGCGAAGATTTAAACAAAGCAGTCAGCCTGATGCGGGGCACACCCGGCGAAGAAGTCATGATCGAGGTTGAACGCCCGGGAGTTGAGGAAGCTTTAGAATTTGAAATCACCAGGGAACAAATTGAGCTTGAAACCGTAGAGTATGAAATGCTCGATCAAAATCTCGGTTATATTGAACTGTCTAATTTTGCTGATACCTCCGCAGAAGAATTTGAAGAAGCAATAACAGAGCTTGAACAGGAAGGAATGGAAGGGCTGGTTATTGATTTAAGAAATAACCCGGGTGGCATTTTGAATGCAGCGGTTGACATTGCCGACATGTTAATGCCCGAAGGTCCGATTACCCACGTCATCGGACAGGACGAAAAATACGAAACCTATAAATCTCAACCCGGTGGGCTTGAACTTCCCATGGCCGTCCTGGTTAACGAGGCAAGCAGCAGCGCTTCGGAAGTTTTAGCAGGCGCACTGCAGGATTCAGATACGGCTACACTCATCGGTACAAACACATTTGGCAAAGCTTCAGTACAAAACGTAAGACACTTAAGCAACGGGGGAGCCCTGCAATATACGGTTGCTCACTATCAAACTCCCGATGAACGGACGATCCATGAAGAAGGGCTTACTCCCGATATCGAAGTAGACCCGCCGGAAGTAGCCGAACTGGCCATGATGCCAATCAGTACCGATTTAGGTGAAGGAGATGAAGGCGAAGAGGTCGAAACCTTACAAAAGACACTCAGAGAATTTGGCTACTATGATGAAGAAGTAACCGGTGATTTTGACCACACAACTGTAAATGCCCTGGAAGAATTCCAGGAAAGCCTGGGCATGAAAGTTACCGGTGAAATGAGCGATGTGACAGTAAGAAGAATGCACGAAACAATTGAAGAACTAATTGCCGAAGACGATCGAAAACTTGAGCAGGCAATCGAACTTTTAAAATAAGAGGTTAAATAACCCCACGGGGGCAAGGATGAGCAGGTTAAGAAACCTCCCGGGCCGCACCGGGAGGTTTTCTTTAATCCAAGGTTCCATATTAAATAAAACTACTGCTAGCAAGTAAAAAAGGAGCGATGCCGATGCGGAACACTTTTGATTTTCACCTGCCCACCATAATCAAATTTGCCAGTGGACTGCTTGAAGATGCAGGGATACATGTCCGCCGTATTACTGAAGGGCGAAATGTTTTGGTGATAACCGATCCGGGCATCAGGAAAGCAGGTATCTCCACACAGGTTGAAAAATCTTTAGAAAAACATGGAGCCAATATTAACGTTTTTGAACGAGTTGAACCCAACCCCAAGGACAGTGATTGTGAAGAAGGAAGCGAGATAGCCCGCCGTCTGGGAGCTAATATAATTGTTGCTGTTGGCGGTGGCTCGGTAATTGATTCAGCTAAAGCGATTGCTCTTTTGCAAAATCGTGAAGGTCCGCTTACCAGCTATGCCGGGCAGGGCATAGATGAAGGTGAAGTCACCCCCATGGTCGCCATTCCCACTACAGCGGGAACCGGCTCAGAAGTTACTCGTTCGGCAGTAATTACCGATACCAGGCGAAAAATTAAAATGACCCTCAAAGATATCCGGCTTGCCCCTAAACTGGCCCTGGTCGACCCGGAGACCACCTATTCACTGCCCCCGCACTTAACTGCTACAACCGGCATGGATGCCCTGGTCCACGCAATTGAAGCATATACCTGTCGGCAGGCCAACCCTCTTTCAGATTCCCTTGCCCTGGCGGCAATTGAAAAAATTTACCCCGCCCTGCCTGCAGCGGTACATCAGGAAACCGACACAAAAGCGCGAGATGCCTTAATGGCAGGTTCCTTGATGGCAGGGATCGCCTTTTCTCATGCCGACGTAGGAGCGGTGCACTGCATTGCGGAAGCTATCGGCAGCCTCTACGACACACCGCACGGTGCTGCCAATTCAATGTTTTTACCGGTGATTACAGCCTTTAATGCCGGTTATGATCCGCAGCGCCATGCCCGTATTGCCCGGGCCTGCGGTCTTGATACAAGCGGAATGACAGATGATCAATCCTCCAGGTTACTGGTCAATGAACTCGAACGACTGTCAGCTAAAATTAATATCCCCAGATTTGCCGACCTTGATCAGGCTGACCCTGCCGATTTTGAGTACCTGGCTAAAATTTCTGCAGCAAACGGATCATCCCCGAGCAACTGCCGGCCGGTTACAAAAGATGATTATCTTAAATTACTTAAGGAAGGTTACAACCGGGGGCAGTAAAACAATGGCAGAAACAACACGGGTGAGCAGGGAAAAAGAAATCAGAAGCGTCTTTTCAATTTTCAGCTGGGTGATTATATTTTTAGGCTTCGTCCTGGCAGTCCAGCATCGCTTTGCCACCGCCTGATTATATGCTCTTTTTTTATCGGTAGTTTTTTCGCCCCAGGCATCGCCAACAGCGGCGGTTTTGGGGGAACTGCTTTTTCCCAACTAACTGTCAGCTTTATCCTGGAAAAGGGTTGCACCGGTGATTTTACCGGTGGGACCACCTTTCATGCTTTCTGGCACCTTTATCAGCAGTCTTGCGCCGAATAACAAAACCAACGATGGTTACCAGTAACCAGGCGCCACAGAAATCATAAAAACCGTGGGTTAACCAGTACAACCCGGCGCTCAATTCGCCTCCCGGGTAATAATAATGCGGCAGCAGGGAAAAGGCCAGAAACGTCAAGCCGGTAAAAACAGCAAGAAAGGCCAACCCTCTCAAAAAACTGCCTTTAACAATGCCAAACAGCGCTGCGCAGATTCCAAGTAAGAATGCCAAAAGCACCGTAGTAATTTCTAAAAAACCTCCATAAGCGCTGTACCAGTACAAAGCACCCGAGGGACTGGAAAGGTTTTGATCGGGGATCATTTCTGCTAAGTGCCCGTACCTGATAACGCCATAAACAACAACCGTCATCAACATGGCAATAAACGTAGCAGTCAAACATACAAAAACCCGGCCTGCATGCAAATAAACCACCTGCAAAATAACATGTTTTGGTCAAAATGTCCCGGTAATAGATGTTCTTTTCCTACAATATAACATAAATCGTATTGATTTTTTGTATGTTTCAGGGGTAAAATATAATATCTTTAGATCTACTGATCAATCACCGGAGGGAGTGCCGCAGTTTTGCCGGAAAAAATCAGGCCATACGAAATATTTGCTGAAGCATACGATGAAATCATGTGCAGTGTAGATTATGAAGCCTGGGCCGACTACGTAGAAGCGCTGCTTGCAAAGTTTAACAGCCGACCTCATTCCCTGGTAGATCTTGCTTGCGGCACCGGCAGCTCTACTTTGCCATTTGCCAGGCGCGGTTATAAAACTACAGGGGTTGACTTATCAAGATCAATGCTTAAGAAAGCCCGCCAAAAATTAGAAAGCGAAAACCTACCGGCAGAATTTATTGAACAAGACCTGCGTCACTTAAGCCTGCCCGAAAAATACGACCTGGCTGTTTTATTCCAGGATGGGTTAAACTACCTGATCGATGAAAATGACCTGGCCAAAGCCTTAAAGCAAGTCCATGCGGTTCTCCATCCATCTTCTCTTTTCATTTTTGATTTAACCCGGCCGGGATTGCGACCGGACAATCAGGAAAGCACTTCCTGTAAAATCGAACTGGAAAAATTGACCCTGGATATCAACAGTCATTACTGCCATGAAACAGATCTCTGGTCCGCAGAAATGATTGTAAGCCAACAAACTGAAAACGGCATATTCAAGCGCTCGCGGGAAGAACACCAGGAAAAAGACCATCATCCTAAACTAATAGTTGATCTTTTAGAAAAAAACGGTTATAAAACCCTGGCCATCTACCCCAGTTTTAAACTGGAACCGGTTGAAGGCAACGAAGCAAAACTAACCTTCATCGCGAAAAAATTTCCTCTTCATCCCGGAGTGGCGCTTTAACTTCTTTTTCCGGGTAGCCTTTAAAAATAAGGGAAGCTGCCAGGCTGGATAAAGAAACCAGCAAAATGGTCAACTGAACTCCGAGAGAATCACCCACATCTCTGCCAAATGTTGACAGCAGAAGGCCGAACACACCACCGGCTAAAGCTATGGTTATTTTAACCGGCACCGCCCGGGCAGCAAAAAACACGCCTTCCCGGCGCCCTCTCCCCCGGGCAGCTTCCGAGCGGGCAATTTCCGCAATAGTAGGATTAACCAGGATACTGAAAGCAGCGGTGGGAATGCCGGCCAGGGCAAGCACGGCCAGCCCCAGGTAAAAATATAGCCCGGTCATATTAAAACTGAATAAAAATACCACCATGGTGCAAAAGGAAAGGATTAAAGCAGAAACCGTAAGGACCGGCCGCTTACCTCTCTTTTTTGCCACCTTGTTGATAAAGGGAAAAACCGCAAGCGCGCTGCCCATGACCAGGGCGGCCAGGACAGCCATAAAACCCTCATCACGCCTGAAAATAACCACAGCATAGTAGACCATCCCCAAAGTAACCAGGTTTAACGAAAACTGCATAAAAAGCTCACCGATTACAAATCTACGGAAAGGGGCCACCTTTAAGGCCTGCTCCAAAGATAGCCACAAACTTTGCCGTTCGGAATCGACCGGGCGACAGTGGCGCCTCTCACTGAAACTTAACCCGGCTATCAATAGCATAATTAAAGCCGGCAGGGCTGCCCCGGTCACGGCAAGACGATATGAATCCCTGACGCTCAAACCTGCATCCTGCAAACGGCTGACAATTTCCGGGAATAATACTGTAATAATTACCATGCCCACCATTCCCATAAGGGCGATCATGGTCGATAAGTTAATCCGGGTAACATCGGAATGACCAAGTTCGGAAATTAATGAAAGATAAGGGTTTACATAGGCGGTGAAGGCAAAGTAAAATAGCGCCATCATCAAGGCCAACCAGAGGCCGTTTAAAAGGTGTTCCTGCCCCGGGTAGGGCGGGTTGAAGATAAGCACGGTAAAAACAGCGAGCGGGAGAGCACCCCCCAGCAAAAAAGGCTTGCGGCGGCCAAAACCTAACCTGCAGTTATCACTGAGGGTGGCAATCAAGGGGTCGGCGGCAGCATCCACCACTCGCCCCAGGGCAAGAGCTGCACCCAGAATAGTAACAACCCCGAAAAATGTCTCCTCTGGGATGAGGCCCGGCACTCCATATTCCCTGGGCGGCAAAAAATAAAAGGAAACGTATAACAAGATCAGCCGCTCCAGCATGGTAAAAGCAGCGCTGCCTGCAGCATAAGCAAACTGGGCCTTCCCGGTCATTCTTTCTGAGTAATGGTTAGGCAATGTAATCCTCCACCATTAGAGTATAATGCAGGAAGAACCGGGTAAATGGCGAATTGTTAAGTGAAAATATAATGTGCTCGTATTTTTAACCACCCGGTGTGCAATTATTATAACAAAGTGGGAGGTCAAAATTAATGCCCGGCAAAGATTTCAAAGAAATAATTGATCAAAGCTGGCAACTGCGCCGGGAAAAACGCTACCGGGAAGCTGAACTGCTTCTCCATGAAGCGCTTACTGATCACTCCCCTGGCAGCTTCGCATACAACCAGCTGCAAGCCAACCTGGCTGATGTGTTACAGCGCCAGGGTAATACTGCTGAAGCCAGGGAAGTTGCCCTGGAAGTGCTGGATAAAGACCCGGCCCAGGTTACCGCTTTAACGGTACTGGGACTGGCAGCCCTGGAAAACAAACAAGCCGGCGAAGCGGCCGAAAACCTGCAAAAAGCGTACACCAAAGCTCCCAACCCCTTCCGGGCAGGACGTTTAGCCCGTGCCCTGGAACTGCAGGGAAAGCTGCAGGAAGCTGTAGAAATATTGCGCGAAGCTTTGCAGGGCGCTCCAAATGACAGCTACTTGCTGAAACAGCACAGCGCCCTGCAAAAAAAGCTGGAGGCAAAAGAACCTCAGCAGGGGCAGAAAAAAACCTTGCCGGAAGACATTTTACCCGGTGATATTAAAGAAGACGATTTTAATGCTTACGCAGAACAAATGAGAGCAAAACTGGAAAAGCTGGATCCGGCTGAAGCTGCCTCACAGCTGCAAAAGATTATCAAGGTGGGCAAGCGCAAGGAGAACCCCCAACTGCACCTGCTTTTAGGCAACCTGCTTCGCGAAGCCGGAAACGAAAAGGCGGCGGCAGAAGCCTACCAGAAAGCAAGGGAATTAGACCCGGAAAATCTACTGGCCCTGTCCCAGCTTCTTTACAGCTACAGGCGCCTGGGCAGAAAAGAGGAAGCCTGGCCTTTATTAAAACTGCTGCTCTATCACCGGCCCTGGGACAAAACCGCTAAAGCTTCCCTGTTAAAAGATGCCGTAGACCTTGGCAAAGAACAGGAAACTGTTCGCTATTTTGAGGAATTGCTACAAAAATATCCCGAACGCAAGGAATTTTACGGAGCTATCCGGAAATTAATGAAGGCGGTAGAAAGTAAAGGAACCGGTGAGCAGGAGGAAGGTTAAGTAATGAAAGTAGGAAACCTGATTCAAGTACCCCCTGTGCGCACAGTAATTCGCTTAGCCGATCTAGCGGATAGCGAACTGCGGCGTCATATGGTAGAAACGTTTATCCTCACCAACGAGGTCACCTTTACCCTGGGCAATATATTTAAAAAGATAGTTGCTCTACGCGGAGAGGGCTTCTTTGTGATCGGAAACTACGGCTCGGGCAAATCGCACCTTTTAAACATTTTAAGCCTGACCTTAAGCGATGAAGAGGCTTGCCGGCAGTTTTGCCAGGCCTGCGAGGAAGGCCACACAACAGAAAGCACTCTGCCGGATTTGGCCTGGCAGGCAGCTTCCCAAACTCCCCTGGTAGTTGAAATTTCCCTGGTAGAGCACAGCAACCGCGAATACTTAGAACAAATCATCCTTAAGCAGGTGGCTTCTAAATTACAGGAAGTATCCCCAAACAATGCCGTAACATGGGACGGAGAAGTAATATTACAACCTGAAGAACTGCTCGAACTGCCTCGCCAGGAAGCCTTTAAGAAAATGCGCCTGGCCCTGGAACAACAAAACTACAACGGCCTAGTTTTGCTAATAGACGAGCTCTCGGAATTCTTGCGCTCCAAGGAAAACCCTCGCGCCTACAATGAAGATATTCGCTTCCTGCAATACCTGGGAGAGTTTGCCGAAACCTTGCCGGCATGGGTTGTAGCCACCATGCAGGAAAACATAGAAAATACCGGTTCCCTTACAGGCGAACTGCTCCATAAAATTAAGGACCGCTACCCGGTTCGTTTCCACCTTTCCGGGGAACATGTTAAAGAAATTGTTTCCGGGCGCCTGGTCCGCAAAAATGAGAACGCAGACCAGGTCCTGCCGGATATTTTAGAAACACTGGAAAATGCTTTTGGCAAACTCCCCTTCTCAAGGGATACTTTTTTTGAACTGTATCCCGTTCACCCGGCCACGGTCGATCTGTTAGATGAACTACGCCTGCTATTTTCCCAGCACCGGGGGGTAATCGATTTTATTCATTATCGCCTGACAGGCGATGAAAGGCGCGGAATCCAACCATTCCTGGAACAGCCGGCCGAGGAACTGCTTACCCCCGATTATATCTTCGATCATTTCCGGGAAAGGATTCGCGAAACCGTAGAAACCAACCCGTACAGCGACCAGGTTTACCACTATTATGAAAGGGAAATTGGCCGTATCTTTGAAGATGCAACCGATACCCACACTGCCTTGCGGTTACTCAAACTTTTAATTATCGGGGCTCTGGCCCGGGCGCCAAAACGCTTCACTGCAGATGAATTGACCCAGCTTCTCCTGCACCGCTACAGCGGCCTTGAAGAAAGCATTAATTACGACTATATCAAAGATATAATGGAGCAGCTTTATGCCCACGGCGCTTACATCTCCGCCCAGGAGAATGAACAGGGCGAAACTACTTACTCCATTGATTTAAAAGCCGATGTAACCCTGCTGCTGCAAAAAAAACTTGACCACATTACCGCTTCACTGGTCCCGGGAGATCAAAAGGTCATCGAGGGCCTACTGCCCCTAATTGATGAAGCCTACCTGCCCTTAAAAGAACTGCAGGAAGAGCCAATCAGGGATGAAGAAATTACCTGGCAAAACACCAGGCGAACCGGAAAAGTAATTTTTAAGTCACCGGTTGAACTTTCCGATGAAATGTGGGAAGAACTGCAGGAAGAGCTGGACTACAAAGAAACCGACTTTGCTTTTTTCCTGGTCCCTCCATTCTTTTCCGGACAAAGCGAAAACGACACTTTTTCCTGGCAGGCATACATGGAAGCATGTGATCAAAAACTGCGCCGTTGTATTGCCCTGTGGGTGCCCCGTGAAATTACAAATGAAGAAGAAAAGCAGCTCCGCCAGGCCTATGCCCACCGCCTGCTGCAACAAGAATACGCTAAAGACGACTCCCCGGCAGGGCGACAGATCAAAAAGCAACTTGAAACCAAACTTGCTGATGAAAAACGCCAGGTAAAAGAAATATTCCGGAACCTTTACTTCCAGGGACATCTACGCGCCGGTGACCATATGCCAGCCCCCTCTTCCTACGGTTATATGCCTTTAAGGGAGCTGACCGCCCAGGTTGCCGCCGAAATTTTGAAGGCAAGATTCCCCCGGCACAGCGAAATCCATCCCCTTAGCGACCAGATCACAGGCAGTTTAATGCAGCGCACTCTTGATATTATGTTTTCCCCTCACCTGGAAGAAGAAAACCTGGAACGGGGCACTAAAATGATGATCGAAAGCTACCTGGTCCGCCTGGGCCTGGTCAAAAAGAAGGGGCGCAGCTACCAGTTAGAAATTAATCCAAAAACCTCCCCCCTGACGGCAGAATTCCTGGCCCGGGTTCCTGATGACGGCCAGGTTAACTTAGAACGCCTCTATCGTCACCTGCGTAAAGGCCCTTTCGGTCTTAATGCCACCTGTTTCCAGGTCCTGGGCACCGCCGCTATCTTGAGTGGAGCGGTATCCGCCTACCAGGGCGGCAAAAGGCTGGCGCCTTCCCAGGTCAACTATTACCGTTTCTGGAATATCGAAGCCATTGGGCCGGGAACTTTAATCAGGCCCGAATTGCAAAAAGTTTTGGCCGAACTGCCATTTCTGCCGGCTAAGCTGCGCAGCGGCCCGCTTACTTTTGCCGCCCAGCAGCAAGCCTGGGAAGCGGTAATCGCTTTTAAAATGGAATGGACCCAAAAATGTGCTGAAATAAACAAGCGGATCGAACAGTTGAAAAGCTATCCTTTCTTTGCCTCGGTAAACTGGAGCAACCTTGGTAAAAGCGTTAACCGTTTCAACAGTTTCTTAGAAGAAATTAAAACCTCGTACGCTTCCCGGGAAGGCCTGGAACGTTTCCTGGTAGCCTGTCAGTCTTCCCCCCTGATCATTGACGACTGGCATCGGCTATCGGCCCTGGAACAGTTTTTCAGCAGCGACCTGCCTGAAATTCTTCGCATTGGTCATTACTTAAAAGACGATACTCTGCAAATACCTGAAAGCGAAGACTACGCACAGCTGCGCAGGCGTTACCAGGTATTAATTGACCTGCTGGAAGAAGAGGCCCTGCTCTGGGAGGAAAAATACCGGGATAGATTAAAACGGGAGTTTAAGCAGTTCCAGGAAGAATATGTCTCCCTATATCTTTCCGAACATAACCAGGAAGTGGGGCCTGAGCGGATGAAACCGTACCGAGCCCTCTTAGAAACAGAAGCTTACCATTTGCTCGAACAACTGGGTCAAATCAATGCCGTGGTGGTAGATAATGACCTGGTCAGCATTAACAGGGAACTTGCCCAGCCGCTGGAAAGAGAATGCCGGGTAGCTGATGAATTGTTACTTGCAGAAAGACCGGCCTGTTCCTGCGGCTTTTTACTCGGCGAAAGTATAGAACTGCCTGAAATAAAAGGCGTTGAAAAAAAGATAATACAGGGAATCAGAGAATACTCTGAAGCCCTGCAAGCACCGGAGCAAAAGCAAAAAATCAACGCCCATGCAGATAACTTAGAACTTCTCGGCAGAAGAAAAGAAGCGCAACCTTTACGGGAACTATTGACAATCGATCCGGCCACCAGCGGCACCGAGCTGATAAAAAAACTTGCTCCATTGCTTAAACAAAACCCTATAACTCAGATCAACCGGGCCCTCACCGGCGATGCCATGATTGCCGAACGCTCCGTGGAAGAATTGCAAGAAATGCTTTCTGAGCGGGTTTTCAACACCTCCCAACTAAAAGAGCTATTCGAGCGCTGGCTGGCCGGCGGTGAAGAAAAACCTCCCGATTATATCCGGGTTACCAGACGTGAGGGCGCCAATTTGCTAAGTCGTGAAAGTGACGAAACTAGTTTCTCCCGGGCAGCGGAACAAGCGCGATCATTTTTGGAAGAAAGATTTCCCCGTCTGCTTTCCCTTGCCGGGCAAATAGGCGAAGACAAGCTCTTTGCCCTGGCCCTTCTTTGGGGGTGGCTTAAATTTTACTGCCCCGGGGCGGGGAAAACTACCACAGACAGAATTGATCTCCACGGTATATTTGAAGATCTACTAAAAGGAAACTCCGAAAACATGATTGAGGAATGGAAAAACAACTCAGATAATCTCGGTAAACTGGGCGAAGTGCTACTTACCGAACAGGAAATTCTGCAGGATAGCTTCCTGGAACATGCGGCCGAAAAAGCAGCCGGGCTTGTATCAACCGATCAACTGCTCGAATGTTACAAAAAGCTGAGCACTGTAGACTTGAACCGGTTCGAACTCCAGCTTGAGCTTTTAACTGATGAACCTTTTTTCCCGGCGCTGAGCAGAAAAATTGCCGAAAAGCTGGCAATGCAGATAGCGGCGGAGGAATCGGCACCCCAGTTAAATATTATTACCGGTATGTTGCGGGAAGTTTTAAAAACCGGGGCAGGAAAAGTAAGCGGCCTGACTACTTCTCACAAAGAGGAAAAGCACCGTCACCTGGAAATATTGCGCACCCTGGCGGAGTGCAACCGGATCCTGCGGGAAATGGAACGAATTGTCCAGGGACCGCCGGAAAGCGATAAACACTGGGAACGTCTCTACTACATGCTTGCCCCGTTCGAACTATTGTTGGAACAACTTGCAGGGGAAAGAGAAGAAAACCTGGTCCCGGAAGTAACCATAGAAAGATGGCGCCGTCATTACGCTTCCCTGCTTGAACCGCTTTATAAAAGTTTCACCGCCTACTATGACCGGGGACAATCGTCACGCCGCCAAACCCTGGAAAACCTGTTTGCCAAACTGCCTAGATGGGCTGCCAAAGAAGGAAAGGGACGAGGGGTATACCTGGTCATCTTAGACGGCACCCGCCTCGACCTGTGGAACAAACTCTTGGAAGCTGCCCTTTCCGGCAATGATTATGATATTATCCATGAAGGCTTGTTGTGGGCACTTAGGCCAACCGTCACCGAAACTCAACTGCAACCCTTGAAAGAAGCAGGCCGGCTGGGGCACGTGTTAAACATGGATGATCAACTGGTTTCGGAACTGGTTTCCGATCCGGAACCTTTTCTGAGCGCAGTGGACAACCGGAAAGCCGCTGGAGATCCGGAAGCGCCTTTAAAAGCAATCAAATACAATTACATAGATGAAAAGATGCACGCTTCCCGGGATGCCCTGCCGGTACTCTTAGAAGAATTATTGATGCAGAGCAGGAAAAAACTATTCCCGCTGCTGGAATATCTTTCATCAGGCGATCTGCTGCTGTTAGTCTCAGACCACGGTTTTAAAACTAATCTTTACCACAACAAGGCAGATAAAGAAGACCCGCGTTACCTGCACGGAGAAACAACCATGTTTGAGGTGCTCGCCCCCTGGGCCATGCTCAAGAAAAGATAAAAGCTACTCAATTACCATCTAACCTCAGCCGTGCTGCTTTTTGGGCAGTTGCCATTGCCCGCGATGAGCCGACACCAACCCAAAAAGCAGCACGGTTGAACAAATACAGGTAATTAAATTATTCAATTACCATCGAATCGTTGCTCTCGTCCCAGCTTACCCCCTTGCTGATATCAAATTCGAGTGGATCTTTAAGCATGGGATAAACCGTAAGCTTGTTGTTGGCCACATCCAACGAATACCTGGAGATATTCTCCGCCAGCTTGTTTTCTTCTGCCACACTACCTTTGTACAAAGTAATCATGCACATAACTAGAACAACCTCCTTTAACAATTCCCGCGATCGATTACGGGTGTTCATTAGTATTATAGATCTTATTATGATTTTTTTACAGGTCCCGTAAAAGGTAGGCCGGTAAAAAAGCAGGGAGACGGGGGTATTGCTTCCTAAAAATGCATAACGTACAAAAAAATATACCTCTGAAAAGCTTTGCCACAAAGGTTTCTGCGTTTTTAGTATAAGTTTGGGTGTAAAACAAGCGAGTAGAAGCCAGCAGCTTGATTCAAATCCATTGCCCGTAAATGAGCCGACACCAATCCAAACGCAGCACGGTTGAGTAGGCATGATTATAGTTAGAAACCATGTGACTCCCCACACGTAATTATGATAAAAGCTATGTATCTGGTATAATGTATAACAAGCCAGGGGCGCTAAAAATATAATTTACCGGTAAAACAAGCAGGATTGCAGTTTATTAGATGAGGCCCCCCTGTTATCGCTTAAACTATATGGCAAAGGAAAATTAACATGAACAATGATCTTATAGGAGCCGGCATTCTGCTGGCTTATTACCTGGTAGTAGCTGCGCTGCTGCCTGTACTCTTGAAATACCGGTTTGGGGTAAAAACCGAGTACGTCCGGAAAACCCACCACATCGCCTACAGTCTTTCAATATTTTTGCTACTCAATCTATTCAGCACCTGGTATTACGCTATCGGAGCGGCTTTTCTGTTAGTGCTGCTTGGTTACCCTGCCCTGCTGCTGGTTGAAAAAACTGCATTTTACCGTAAATATTTTGTTGAGCGGACAAAGGAACAGGGTGAGTTAAGAAGGCAGCTGATTTATGTTCAACTCAGTTTTGCGTTATTGATCTTAATCTTCTGGGGCTTGCTCGGCACAAGCTGGCATTATATTGCCGCTGTAGCCGTGATGGGCTGGGGCTTCGGTGATGCGGCAGCAGCCCTGGTGGGCAAAACCTTTGGCAAAAGGCGCATGCTGCACCGTTACATCGAAAAAGCAAAAACTTTCGAGGGAACTATTGCCATGGTGATTGCCGCCGGCCTGGCCACATTTTTCACCCTTTTATTTTATGCCGGAATGCCCTGGTTACAGAGCCTGCTCATTTCTCTGGTAGCAGCCCCCGTATGCAGCGTGGTTGAGCTTTTTTCCAGGAAAGGCAGCGATACCTTGACCGTTCCTTTATCCGCTTCTGCTGTAATTATCCCCCTGATCTACCTTTTTAGTGTATTGGGGTGGTAATTTATGAGCGCGCTTTCAGAAACCCAGGTGGCAAAACGGGAAAGAACTTTGATTACCGCCCTCCTGCTCAGTATGTGGGCGCCTTTGACCACTGGGATTGCAGTTATTTTAAGCCACTCTACCACCCAACTGGCCGACTTTATTCGCCGCACAGTAGAACTGATTGCCCTGTTTATCTCCTGGCGGGTTTTTCGTCATGTGGAAAAGGGACGAAATGTCACCGCTGAAGAAAAAGCCCACTGGGAAAAAATAGCCGGGCTAAGCGTGGCAGTAGCCCTGGGGTTTTCAGGGTTAACTATGCTCACGGTAACCCTGGCCAGAATCGACACTTTCGAACCGGGAGGTAATGTCTACCCGGGACTGGCCATAGCCATCTTAGGCCTGGTCACAAACTCCTGGTTCTGGCGGCGTTACACCAAAATGACCGCCGAGCAGTACAACCCGGTAATCGATGCCCAGCGCTTGATGTACCGGGCTAAGGCCTGCGTAGACCTCTGTGTGATTATCGCCCTTTCCTCTGTTGCGATAGACCCGGCAGCTTCGGCAACCCTTTATATCGACGCTCTCGGTTCTGTAGCGGTCTCATTTTACCTGGTCTGGAGCGGAATCAATACTTATAAATCCACCCTCCAAAATAAGCACAATTCCGGTTCGGCTTGATATGAGCCTGTCCCTATTGAGTTAAGTGACCGAATACCTGCCATAGGTACAACTAATGGGCATATAGAAAAAATGAATTTTTACAAATGTCACACTCGTTGTATAATTACCATAACAGAAAAAGGAATGGTCCTGGTTATGCCCAAAGCTGCTACTACCCTTAAAAACAAGCTCTTTGCCGATGAAAATAAGTATATCGCTTTCGCCCTGGCCCTTTTCATTTGCATCGGTATAAACCTTCTACCTTTACCTGAACCCCTGGTTACACCTGAGGGGACTGTGGAATTAACTGCTGAAGGGCGAGCAGCTCTTTCAGTGTTGGCCTTTGTGGTAATCCTTTGGATGACTGAAGCCATGCCTTTTCCCATAACCGCACTGCTTGGATTGTTAATAGCATATGTATTAGGACTGGCCCCCTTTGGCGAAATTGTTGCCCACGGATTTGGCAATGCGGTTGTAATCTTTTTTATAGGAGTACTGACTCTTTCCTCGGGCTTAACCCGTTCAGGTCTTGCTAATAGATTCACCCAGTTGATAATTAATAAAATTGGTTTTAATTCTCGCCGGATTGTCTTTGCTTTCATGGCCATGGGAGCAATCCTTTCAATGTGGATTGTCAACATGTCTGTAGCAGCAATCCTTCTTCCTATGGCAGTCACTATCCTTAAATGCGCAGGGCACCGGCCGCTCGAAAGCAATTTCGGCAGGGCATTACTCATTGCGGTAGCCTGGGGGCCGGCTATCGGAGGTATTTCCACTCCTGTGGGAAATGGGGCAAACATTGTAGCGCTAGGGTATTTACAAGAATTAGCCGGTATCCCAATAAACTTTTTAACCTGGATGATTGTAGGAGCTCCGGCTGCTATGATTATTCTGCCAATTGCCTATCTAATCCTGGTGAAGGTTTTCCCACCGGAAGATATCTCCATAAACAATTTTAATCCCGGGCATGAAATGAATAATGTCCCGGCTCTTCTAACTGCTGGAGAATGGAAAGCTCTGGCAATATTTGGCCTGGCTATCATTTTCTGGTTGGGGGATCCCCTGCTTCAGCACATAACCGGGATCTCCATCCCGATAGAAGCAGTAGCTCTGACGGCGGCAGTAGCTTTTTTTCTCCCCGGAATCAATGTTCTTAACTGGAAAGAAGCTCAAGGTGACATTGACTGGGGAGGTATAGTTTTAATTGCTGCAGGACTCTCCCTGGGCATGCTGGTTTACGAAACAGGCGCCGCCCGTTGGCTGGCCAATATTGCATTCAGCCCGATAGGAGCCTTCGGCCTGGCGCTACGCATTTTCCTGGCTGTTTTGATAGTTGAGTTGTTAAAAGTTTTCTTTTCCAGTAATACGGTAACCGGGGTAATTCTCATTCCGATGGTGATTGCGCTCGCCTCTGCACTAGATCTTAACCCGTGGTACCTGGCCGGTCCGGTTGCGATTGCAACTTCAATGGCCTTTATCCTGGTCACTTCAAGCCCAACTAATGTTATCCCTTATGCCGCAGGCTATTTTTCAATAAGAGATTTTGCCAGGGCAGGCCTGGTATTAACCCTGGTAGTGCCCTTTTGTGTAACCGCAGCTTTTATTCTGTTTGCTCCTTTAGTTTGGTAAAAGCTACTTTTAATTTAGGAGGTTTAACTTCATGGATCCAAAAGACCAACTGCAAGGCGGCGGCCTTGTAGCAAAAGCGTTAAAAAAAGAAGGGATTGAATTAATTTTTAGCCTTAGCGGCGGGCATATCAATTCCATCTTTAAAGGATGTGTCTCCGAGGAAATTAAAATTATCGATACCCGTCATGAACAGGCTGCCGTGCATATGGCCGAGGGGTGGGCCCGCTACACTGGACGGCCGGGAGTTGCAGTTGTTACCGCCGGTCCCGGTGTAATCAATGCCCTGCCCGGGATGGCAGTTGCCGCTCAAAGCCAAGTTCCCCTGGTTTTAATTGGTGGAAGAAGCTCCCTGGCTCGCCGGGATATAGGCGCTATGCAGGATATAGACCAGGTAGAGTTGATGCGTCCCTTAACAAAATGGACCCGCCAGGTATACCAGGCCGAGCGCATCCCTGAATATATCGCTACAGCCTTTAGGCAAGCAGTAACCGGAAGACCAGGTCCGGTTTACCTGGATATTCCGGTTGATCTGCTCGACCAGGATACAGATGATGATCAAATTCGCTACCCGCAAGCTTATTACAGCAATCAGCGACCCTGCGCTGAAGCAAGCGATATCAATGAAGCAGCCAACCTGCTGGCTTCTGCCAGGCGCCCGGCTATTTTAGCCGGAAGCGGGGTTTTCTGGTCAGGAGCTTCCGCTGAACTTCAAGAATTCGCCGAATCCCTGGGGATCCCTGTATACACCCGCAATATGGGCAGGGGTACTTTTCCGGAAGATAATCCACTGGCAGGCGGGTTTTTCCCAATTGGATTGATGCAGGCTGATGTTATTTTAATTCTCGGCACTCGCCTTGACTGGACGGTTGGCTATGGCCGCCCACCGCTTATTAAAATGTCAACAAAAACTATCCATGTTGATATCGAACCGTCCGAAATTGGACAAAACCGCCCGGCAAATATAGGTTTAACCGGTGATATCCAGGCGATTTTAAAACAGTTAAAAAAACAATTGGAAACGGAGAAAATGCAGGTAGAGGATTCATGGCCCGGAACTATCCAGGCTATGCGAGAAGCGGCCCGGGACTCAACCTCCCAGGATAACAGGCCAAATTCCGGGTTAATTCATCCTGCTGAATTATGCCGGGAGCTACACTCATTAATGCCTGCTGATGCCTCGATAGTAATTGACGGTGGCGATATCGCAGGCTTCGCCGTATTGACCATGGATGCCCTTTCTCCATCTTCGTTGATATGGATTGGTGCATTTGGACACCTGGGTGTGGGACTACCATTTGCCCTTGCCGGCAAACTGGCCCAACCATCAAGACCAATTATTGTGTTAACCGGGGACGGTTCTATCGGCTTCAGTGCCATGGAATTCGACACGGCCGTTCGGCACAACATACCGGTGATAACCGTCCTTGCTAACGATAGCGGCTGGGGCCAGATCCGCCGGCGGCAGCTTAGTGACTATGGACAAACCTTTGGCGTGGAACTGCAACCAACCCGCTACGACCGGATAGCCGAAACCCTTGGCGGCTTTGGCGCCCATGTCGAAAAACTCACGGATTTAAAACCGGCACTGGAAAAAGCAATAGCTTCCGGGCTTCCGGCATGTATCAATGTCAGCACAGACCCGGAAACCGGTTTTTCCGGAATGGATTTACCCTGGGAAATCAAATAAGGAAAGGATTTTCAAAATGGCAAAACTCGAAGGGAAAGTAGCCCTGGTTACAGGTAGTGGCCGGAAAAATGGTATTGGAAGCGCATGTGCCCGCAGACTTGCTGAAGAAGCAGCAGCAGTGGTGGTCACCGATATTAATCAACCAACTGCTGAATCGCCCGACAAAGAGGCTGGAACAAATGTACAACTTAATGATGTGGCTGAAGAAATCCGTTCCCTGGGGGGAGAAGTTTTCGCCATCTCCGCTGATATAAATGATCCAAGATCAGTACAAAGCCTCGTTGAAAAGTGCAAAGAAAAGTATGGACACATCGATATACTAATAAATAATGCTGGCACTTCACCCGGGCCGGCACCATTGGCCCAATTCGACCTGGAAAACTGGCAACAAACCATCTCTGTTAATCTAACCGGGGCCTTTTTATGTTCTCGTGAGGTCGTCCCCGGAATGATTGAAGCCGGCTGGGGGAAAATCATCAATATGTCCTCCCGGGCAGCCAGGCGGGGTGCTCATTGGATGCATGCATACTGTGCCTCCAAGGCCGGCATGCTGGGTCTAACCAAATCGATGGCTTTAGAACTGGCCCCGTTTAATATCTGCGTTAACGCACTTTTACCCGGAGATATCGAGACGGAACTCAAACAGTGGGGGCTGGAAACGGAAGCGCAAGTTAAGGGTACTACGGTGGAAGCATTGAAAGAAGAAATAGCCCGAGTTACACCACTTGGCCGCCTGGGCAGACCCGAGGATGTCGCCGGCGTAGTAGCTTTCCTGGTTTCTGCGGATGCAGATTATATAACCGGTGAAATTATCAATATTTCCGGCGGACACGGTCTGGGTAATGCTACTTCCAGGCTGAAAATGTAAAACGGCAGGATTGCAAGATATTTAAGTGAATTTTATCAGTTAACGGTTAAAGCGCTTGCACAAAAACCCGAATCATGCAGTGGGGTGGATAAAATGGAAACACCTTTTCCCTTTGAACCGGTCCTGGTATTTGGTTTTATGGCAATTATGCTGCTTGTGGGAATGCTGCTCAGAGCAAGCATTAAATTTTTCCAGACCTTTCTCATTCCCAGCTGCTTTATAGGCGGCATTATTGGCCTGATCCTGGTTAGCACCGGGTTGATAAATGTTTCAACAGATCTGCTGGAAACATTTGCTTACCATCTGTTTATCATCTCCTTCATTTCTCTTGGCTTAACAGCCAATGTGAATAAGGGCGGCCAAGCTTCCGCTATCAGCCCAGTCAGAGGCTCCCTGTGGATGGGTTTCGTTTCCGGGGTGATAATGGCAATGCAGGCAGTTATAGGAACACTTTTCGTTTTTCTATTTAATATATCAGGCTTCGAACTGCACCCCAACTTCGGATTCTTATCACCACTGGGCTTCACCCAGGGCCCCGGTCAGGCTTTATCCATCGGCAGGGTTTGGCAGGATTTCGGATTTGAATATGCCGCAACTCTAGGGCTATCATTTGCAGTTTTTGGTTTTGGCTTTGCCTTCTTTGTCGGAGTTCCTCTTGTTAACTGGGGAATCCGCAAAGGCTACTCTTGCCAGGCTCCAAAAGAGCTGCCGCGTGATTTTTTGACCGGGATCATCCAGAAAGACGCAAAAAAGAAAGTTGCCGGTGAAATGACCACACATTCCGCAAGCGCCGATACTCTGGCTTTTCATGCCGCCCTGGTTGGCCTGGTCTATGTGCTGACCTATCTATTGGTGCTGTTGATCAATCATTTCATTGCCGCCGATGCCGCGCAGAGCATGTGGGGATTTTTCTTTTTCTTTGGCATTTTAATCGCCATCTTTTTAAAATTCCTGATTAACAAACTTGGTCTGGGCTATCTTCTTGACCCGGGGATGCAGCGCAGGGTTACAGGGTGGTCCATCGATTTTTTAATCATTGCTACGGTAATGGCTATCCAGGTAGTGGTTGTTTGGGACTACATTCTGCCGATAGTCACAATTTCGATGGTAAGCGGCATTTTAACCACCTTAGTGGTTGTTTACCTGGGGAGAAGAACCTGGGCCTACAGCCTTGAAAGAACAGCGGGGATTTACGGTATCACCACCGGTAACGCTTCTACTGGACTGCTTCTGCTCAGGATTTCCGACCCCGAATTTAAAACTCCGGTGGGCATTGAGCTGGGCGTACAGGCACTTTTTTCTGCCCCCTTTGTTTTAAGCTATATGATGCTAATGCATGCACCCTTCTGGTGGGGGTGGAGCATCGAAGCGGTTACCCTTGTTTATGCCGGATTAATGAGCCTATCTATAGTATTGTTAAAGCTTTTTAAATATTTAGGGCCACGCAGATTTTAATTATTGAGATTACTATAACCGGGGAGGGCTGAAAATGAAAGCAGCAGTTATAACCGGTCCCGGCTCTTTAGAAGTTGTGAAAAAACCAACCCCGAAGCCCGGTTACAGGGAAGTTTTGATTGAAGTCAATTACTGCGGTATTTGCGGTTCCGACCTTCATGCTTATGATACCGGTTTTCTGCCGGCGGATCTAACGATCGGCCACGAGTTTTCCGGGATTATAGTTGAAACGGGGCCGGGCTGCTATAATTTAGTTCCAGGCGATAGGGTTACGGGAAACAACCTTATTAGCTGTGGAAAATGTCCCGATTGTCTTAGTAGCAAAGCAAACTACTGCAGAGATATAACCAGGCTGGGTATCACCGGTCAGGGAGCCATGGCTGAATACATTGTAATGCCTGCCGAAGAAGTTTTTAAACTACCAGACCACCTTTCCCTTGAGCATGCCGCCCTGGCCGAACCGCTAAGCGTTGGCCTGCATGCATTTAGTAAAGCGAGCACAGAGCGGGTCAATAATGTTTTGATCATCGGGGCGGGAACAATTGGCCTGGTTATGGTAGCGCTTATGCAGTATTTTACCACAAGCAATATTATTGTTATTGAACCGAACCCTGAGCGACTGGCGGTAGCAGAATCGCTGGGTGCAAATTTCCCGATCAATCCCAAAGAAGAAAACTCCCAGCAGATAATTGATCAGGTGACCGAAAAAGCCGGAGTGGGACTTGTATTTGAATGTGCAGGGCTTCCGGCAACAATCCAGGAAGCATGCAACCTGGCAGGGAGGGCTTCGCAGGTGGTAGTCCTTGGCATTTGTTATGAACCGGTGGAAATAAATTTTTTAAGCCTTATTACCCGGGAAATCATTGTTAAGACGACTTTTGGTAAAATGCATGCAGAATTTGAAGAAGCAGTCAGGCTAATTGGTGAAGGTAGACTTGATCTTTCACCGCTAATTACTGGAGTAATTCCTTTCAGTTCGGTTACAGAAGGATTTGTTTCACCGTGCCGCGATAAAATTAAGATCCTGGTTACTATGAAAGGTTCGAACTAGCTATATGCCTGTTCGGGATTAGAGAGTATGGTGTAATTTTATATAGATGGGTTATTACCCTGATTAAGAAACATTTTGCCTGTGTAGAAATACCTGGAGAGGAGAAATGCTATGAAACCATTTGAGCGTATTGAGGCAGTGTTTGCTTTTAAAGAAAGCGACCGGGTGCCGATTGATTTCTGCGCCACTCATAACAGCGGTATAAATGTGATTGCTTATAACCGCCTAAAAAGACATCTGGGAATCAATACAACTACTTTCATGCGTGATCCGATTCCCATGTTGGCTTCACCTGACCTTGAGGAAGGGCTGGATGTTTTTCAGATGATGGGCGGTGACCTTTTACCGCTGCCCCGGTTCTACAATTTCGGAGTACCGGCTGATGATTGGCAAAAATGGACATTGAAAGACGGCTCAACCTGCCTGGTTCCGGGCGGCTTCAAACCGGTACGCAGGGAAGATGGGACCCTGGAAATGACCCTTTTAAACGGACTGGCAGTACTTGCAAAGCCTGAAAGGGGCCACCACTATAACCTGGTTAACCGCCCCCTCAGCATGATAGAAAACACTGACCAGCTGGAAAATATCATCCCTGCGCTGAGGCAAAGCGGTGCCTTTACTATTTCCGATCAAGAAGTGCAGATTCTTCAAGAAAGAGCCAGGCAGTTAAAGGAAACAACCGATTACCCGCTGGTAGCTACCGGTGGCCCGCTTTTCTTTTCACTGTACCAGGTCGGTCAGGAGCTATTTGGCTATGAAAAGTTTTTTACTTTTATGGGTTCGGACCCGGAGTTTATTCACTGCTGGATGGAATTTTTGGCTAACACCTGTATTGAAAGACTAGGCAAATACCTGGGGAAGCTGGGCCCTTATATTGATGTGATCATGATGGGTGACGATTATGGTCTGCAGAATTCCCTACAGATTTCACCGGAAATGTTTCGTGATTATTTTAAGCCTTACCTGGTGCGAGTTTGCCGGGCAGTTAAAGAATTTGCACCCGGCATAAATATTTTACTACATTCGTGCGGCAGTATTGCCCCGATTATCCCTGACTTTATAGATGCCGGCATAGATGCCCTGAATCCGGTACAAGTTACGGCAAAAGGGATGGATCCTCGTTATCTTAAAAAAGAGTTTGGCAAAGAAATTGTGTTCTGGGGTGGCGGTGTTCGTACCCAGAGTACCCTGGTGAAAGGTTCGGTTAAAGATGTTGCTGCTGAAGTCCGGGAAATGATAGATATTTTTAAACCCGGCGGTGGTTATATCTTTTGCCCAATCCATGACATCCAGGAAGAAGTACCGCCGGAAAAAGTTTTAGCTATATACGAAACTGCCCAGGAATTTAAAGGATAAGGAAAGAGAAATATACTGAGGTATAACCCTTATTTTACGAGGCCTGCAGGAAAATCAGTTTTATTTGAAAACATTTCGGTTATCGCAAGTAATCGGGAGGCTGCTTCAGTCAGCCTGACATCGGGCAGCGTTGCCACATAGATGTCCCGGTAAAGGTTGATTCCATTAAGCCTGACGGCGCTAATTGTTTCAAGCTTTAACTCTTTAACTACAGCCCAGCGGGAAACCAGGGCTGCTCCAAGGTTTGCTTCAACCGCGCTTTTTATGCCCTCCAGACTGTGGAATTCGGCGATGACAGTCAGCTCGTCAGGTGAAATGCCAATTTCAGAAAGAGTTTCTTCAATATCTTTACGGCTTCCCGAGCCACGCTCTCTCAACACTAAAGGATATTCCAGCAATTCACTTTTTTCAATAGCAGGACGTTTGCTCCAGGGGTGTGCATGAGAAGTTATTAAAACCAATTCATCTTGCATAATTTTCCTAATGGTAAGCCGTTTGCCGGGCAATCTACCAGCCAGGAAGGCCAACTCAATTTTTCCTTCCTGCAGTAGTGCATATACATACCGGTTGTTGCCTATATCAAGGGTGTAACTAATATGGGGGTGAGTTGATTTAAACTGTCCCAGCAGGTGCGGTAGTAAATAGTCACCAAAAGTAGGGCTGGCTCCAAGCATTAGTTTGCCGTGGATAGTGCCTTTTAGCTGCATCATATCATTTTCCAGCCTGGTTGCATTATCCTGCATATCTTTCAAATGCCGGTATAGCAAAACCCCCGCCGGGGTTAATTCCAGGCCGCGGTAATAACGAATAAACAATTTTACCCCATAATGATCCTCCAATTTTTTGATGGCTGCAGTTACTGTTGGTTGAGAAATATAGAGATCCTGGGCAGCCCGGGTAATATTAAGGGTCCGTGCCACATGAATGAATATATGAGCCCTGTTATCCAGCATTAAGTCATCTCCACTTTCATCATCCTTCAAAAATCCAAAAATAATTTTTTACTTGTGCGTATTATATGGTTAAAGTAGAGTAGATACATCGCCGACTAACTAAAATTCACAAGAATTGACGGTCCTGGGGAAGGGGATTACATCCCTGATATTGTTTACGCCGGTTAAATACATTAAGGCTCTTTCAAAACCCAGGCCGAAACCGGCATGCTTCACTCCCCCGTACTTGCGCAGCTCTGTATACCACCAGAGGTCCTCTTTGTTTATGTTGAAGTCAGCCATGCTCTGTTCCAGCACTTCCACCCTTTCTTCTCTCTGGCTCCCGCCGATAATTTCACCCACCCCGGGCACCAGCAAATCCATGGCTGCAACCGTATTCTGATCCTCGTTTACCCGCATGTAAAAAGCCTTGATCCCCCGGGGATAATCTGTGACAAAAACCGGCTTTTGATATGCTTTTTCCGTAAGATACCTCTCATGCTCGGTTTGCAAATCACTGCCCCATTCAACCGGAAACTCAAATTTCTGTTTAGCTTTTGTTAGTTCTTCGATCGCCTCGGTATAAGTAATGCGGGCAAAATCGGAGCTTACAATACCTTCAAGCCTGTCTTTTAAGCCTTTGTCAACAAACCGGTTGAAGAAATCCATCTCCGTTTCGGCGTTATCAAGGAGATAATTGATCAGATATTTAACCATATCTTCAGCTAAATCCATGTTGTCGTTTATATCAGCAAAGGCAATTTCTGGTTCGATCATCCAGAATTCCGCGGCATGCCGCGGTGTATTGGAGTTCTCAGCCCTAAAAGTGGGGCCAAAAGTATAAACATCTTTAAAAGCAAGGGCAAATGCTTCTGCTTCTAACTGTCCGCTGACGGTAAGGTTAGTCCTTTTGCCGAAAAAATCCTGGGAGTAGTCCACGTTGCCGTTTTCTGTAAGCGGTGGATTCTTCGGGTTCAGGGTGGTAACTCTGAAAAGTTCCCCGGCGCCTTCAGCATCATTTGCGGTAATCACAGGCGAATGAAGATAAACAAATCCCCTCTCCTGGAAAAACTTATGAATGGCATACGCCAACAGGGAGCGCACCCTGAATACGGCATTAAAAAGGTTGGTCCTGGGGCGCAGATGGGCCACCTCTCTTAAAAATTCCCGGCTGTGCCTTTTTGGTTGAATCGGGTAATCTGAAGGGGAAGCGCCTTCGAGTTCCACTGCGGAAGCTTTTATTTCAAAGGGTTGCCTGGCTTCCGGGGTTAGCACCACCTTGCCGGTGACACTCAAAGCCGATCCTACCCCCATCGAAGCCACCTGATCAAAGTTAGGCAGAAACTCTTTCTCGTAAACAACCTGGATTGTATTAAAGTGGGTTCCGTCATTCAAGGCAATAAAGCCAAAAGATTTTTGATCCCGGTTATTCCTGATCCATCCATTGAGCCTCACCTGCCGATCCGCGTAGTCATTGGTGTTTGTAACCAGTTCCCTGACCGTTACCTGTTCCATTTTCATCCCCCTTTTATCCTTTAAATGTCTTCAGTAAAGCAAAAATATAGCTAAGTAAAATGAGACTCCTCGGTTCCTGTTAAATGAATTCTAAAAAATTTCAGAAGAGAACCCAGGCAATCATCAGGTGAAGACTTGTGATTGCTGACAAAATGAAGCATAAAAACTATAATTAGCAATTAAACACGAAAAATACACCCACCCCAGGGTTAAAATAACAGGCTTGCATAAAAAAAATAGCTTACAGCAAAAAACCCCACTACTACAACCAGCATTACAATAATTAGCTTTATTTCATCAAATCTTTCCTTTTGGGTCAGGTTAGCCTTCGCCTGTTCCCTGCGCCTCCGGGCAATATTTTTACACCTGGAAAAAGGGTATTTGATCTTATTCATTAACTGCAGGAGATAAGCATTCATGCTTAAAACATTCCCATCAGATAAGGGTAGTTTCCAAAAATAATAGTTCAATGTGCGTCCGGGCCAATAACATATTTTATAACTGCTCAGCAGTGCTGCATTTTTAACTGGTTTCGAGGCGTCACAAGTAATGGCGTCGCCTGATGCTGCAGGCCTTCTCTTTAGCAAGCCTTTAAAATTCTCCCCACATGGCTCATCCCTTGTTCTTTATTTTAGCCCAGCTATCTTTTAAAGACACTATCCTGTTGAATACCGGTTTGTCATCATCAGTCGCTACCGGATCATAATAAAAATAGCCTTTGCGCAAAAACTGAAAGCGATTTCCAGGAACAGTCTCATTCACTGCCGGTTCGATGGGAACATTTTCGCAAACGACCAGGGACTGTGGGTTGATGTAACCGGTAAAATCGACATCCCTTTCTTCTTCCGGGTTTTCTATGGTAAAGAGTTTGTCATAAAGGTTTGCCCTGATCCAGACGGCATGCCCGGCTGAAACCCAGTGAATTACACCTTTAACTTTTTTACCGCTGGTATCTGCTCCGCTCCTGGTTTGCGGATCATAGGTGCAACGCAGCTCAGTTATTTCACCATCATTATTTTTGATCACTTCATCACAGCGAATTATATAAGCTCCCTTGAGACGCACTTCCCGGCCCGGGGCCAGGCGGAAAAACTTCTTCGGGGGATCTTCCATAAAATCATCCTGCTCGATGTACAATTCCCCACTGAAAGGCACTTCCCTGGTCCCGGCATTCTCATCTCCAGGAATATTTTCCATCTCCATCATCTCAGCTTCCCCTTTAGGCCAGTTAGTAATCACCACTTTTAGCGGGTTAAGCACCGCCATCAGGCGGGGCGCCTTAGTCTCAAGTTCCTGGCGAATGCAGTGTTCAAGCAGAGCTAAATCGGCCGTACTTTCAGCCCGGGAAACCCCGACCCTTTCCTGGAAATCGGCAATTGCACCGGGGGTAAACCCGCGCCTGCGCATTCCGGCAATAGTAGGCATCCGGGGGTCATTCCAACCTTGAACAAACCCTTCTTCCACCAGGCGACGCAGTTTTCGCTTGCTCATTACGGTATGAGTCAGGTCCAGGCGGGCAAATTCTGTTTGTTTGGAGCGAAACTTAACCACTTCGGGGTAGAGTTCCTCCGCATTTTTCACGATCCAATCATAAAGCGGGCGGTGGTCGGTATACTCAATCGAACACAGTGAATGGGTGATCCCTTCGTGAGCATCGGAAAAAGGGTGATCAAAGTCATACATCGGGTAAATGCACCACTTGTCGCCCGTACGGTGGTGGGGAGTATGCAAAATCCGGTAAAGCACGGGGTCGCGCATATTCAGGTTTCCCGAAGACATGTCAATCTTGGCCCTGAGGACCCGGCTGCCGTCAGGGAATTCACCCTGGCGCATCCGTTCAAACAAATCCAGGTTTTCTTCCACCGAACGATTACGGTAGGGGCTTTCTATACCGGGCTCAGTCAGGGTTCCGCGGTACTCCCTGATTTCCTCCTGGCTTAAATCACAAACATAAGCTAAACCGGCTTTGATCAAGCGCCGGGCAAATTCATACTTCACATCGAAATAATCAGAGCTAAAGAAGAGGCGATCTTCCCAGTCCGCGCCCAACCAGCGGATATCTTCCATGATTGAATCGACAAATTCCTGCTCTTCTTTGATCGGGTTGGTATCATCAAAACGCAGGTTAAACTTGCCATCAAATATTTGGGCCAGCTTATAATTGAGGAGAATAGCCCGGGCATGTCCGATATGCAGGTAGCCGTTTGGTTCGGGTGGAAACCTGGTATGCACGCACTTATCCCCGAGCACCCCTTTTTCCACGTCTTCTTTGATCATGGTGTAAATAAAATTTGTCATGGTTTCTTTTGCTTCGCTCATCAATTTAATTTCCCCTTTACTCTCCCAGGCAAAAGCCTGTAATTATTATATGTGCCGGCCGCCTGCATATTTTTACATAAATCTCTCGTCCCAGGGGGTGATTACTCCACAGTAACGCTCTTGGCCAGGTTGCGGGGTTTATCAATTGAACTACCGCGCGCAAGCGCAGCATAATAGGCAATCAACTGGGTAGGCACTACACTAAGCACCGGGGCCAGTAGATTATTACCCCGGGGCAGATAGAAAACCGTGTTTACTTGCTGCTCTACTTCGCCGAAACCCTCAAAAGTGATCGCAAAAACAGCTCCACCACGAGCATTAATCTCCTGGATATTGCTCAAAGCCTTATCAAGGACAGCTTCCTGGGTAGCGAGAGCAATAACCGGCATACCCTCGACAATCAAAGCCAGGGGTCCGTGTTTTAGCTCACCGGCGGCACAGGCTTCGGCATGAATGTAGGAAATCTCTTTTAATTTTAAGGAACCTTCCATGGCCACCGGGTAATCAAGGTTGCGCCCTACAAAAAAAGCGCTATCCCATTCGGCCAAATGTTTACAGTAAGCTTGCAGCCTGGTGATGTTTTCCTCTGAAAGGACTGTTTTCAGCCGATCAGGCATTTCTAGAAGGCCTTTGACCAATTCAGAGGATTGCCCGGGTTCCAAAATACCCCTGCTCTCACCAAGATAAATGGCAAACAGGTAAAGGGCAATAAGCTGGGTCAGGTAAGCCTTGGTTGAAGCAACAGCTATTTCCGGGCCCGCCCAGGTATATAAGACTTCATCGGCTTCGCGGGACACGGTGCTACCCACCACGTTGGTTACGGCCAAAACCTTGAGCCCCTTTTCCCTGGCCTGGCGCAAACCGGCCAGGGTATCGGCGGTTTCGCCTGATTGGCTGATCACAATAACCAGTTGATTCTTATGTAAAAGCGGTTCCCGGTAGCGAAATTCAGAGGCCACCTCGACCTCGACCGGCAACCCGGCCAGTTTCTCAATAACCGCTTTCCCAACCAGGCCGGCGTGGTAAGCGGTACCGCAGGCCACGATATAAATTTTCTCCCAGGCTTTCAGTTCATCTTCAGTAAATCCCAGCTCGGAAAGAACCACTTTTCCGGAGGCAGAGTCAATGCGTTGGCGCATAGTTTCGCGGACCGCTACCGGTTGCTCCATGATTTCTTTGAGCATAAAGTGATCGTAGCCACCTTTTTCGGCAGCTTCCAGGTTCCAGTTGATTTCGAAGGTTTCCTTCTCCAGGGGGTTCCCCCGGCAGTCATAAACCTCGACTTTGTCTGCGGTCAGGGAAGCAATTTCACCGTCTTCCAAAATCCAGGCTTTCCTGGTATGGGCAAGGAGGGCCGGTATATCAGAAGCTACAAAGTTCTCCCCTTCTCCGCATCCAATGATCAGGGGGCTGTCCTGGCGAGCACAAACTAACCGTCCCGGTTCCCGGGAACTTAAAGCCACCAGGGCATAAGAACCTTCGACCTGGGACAGCGCTTTTTGCATCGCTTCCAGAAGATCGCCTGAATAGTATAATTCAAGCAGGTGGGCCAGGACTTCGGTATCTGTTTCAGAGCGAAAACTGCAACCGGCTTCATCGGCCAGCCACTCTCGCAGGAGTTGATGGTTCTCAATGATACCGTTGTGCACCAGGGCTATATCCCCGGAAGCACTGTAGTGGGGATGGGCGTTTTGGTCAGAAGGGCGACCGTGAGTAGCCCAGCGGGTATGTCCAATACCGGCTTTTACCCCATCAAGTCCCTGGTTAAGCGCTTTTTCAAGGTTGCTGACAGATCCGGCTGCCTTGGTAATTTCCAATCTTCCGTTCTTTTCCAGGGCTATCCCGGCAGAATCATAACCGCGGTATTCCAATTTTTTTAAGCCCTCAACCAGGATGTTTTTTGTTTCCCTGTTTCCGGTGTAGCCGACTATACCGCACATAAGTTGATCCCCGCTTTCCTTTCTTCAAGGCAATCATCTTTTAAGCTTTACCCTGTTCTTCCGCTATTATCTCAGCCAGTTCTTGAGCGTAATGGTGAAGTTTTTCCTGTTCGAGGGGTGCTTCCAACATCACCCTAATTTTTGCCTCTGTTCCGGAAGGTCT
>SL_8KL_010_SEDDRAFT_10000346_pt1 | contig 39958 bp, 35 predicted proteins | sample SodLakKL_010_SED_4_FD_11160 | JGI IMG/M metagenome (IMG submission 11160)
GCCATGAAGGAGTCAGAGCTGCTTGTTGGTTATCTGAAGGAACATCCCGAAGTCACTGACGTGCTCTTCACCGGCGGCGATCCCATGATCATGAAGTCACGGGTGCTTGCTTCCTATATTGAACCCCTTCTAGAGGCCGACCTGCCGAATCTGCGAAATATCCGTATCGGTACAAAAGGGCTGGCCTACTGGCCATACAAATTCGTTACCGACAAGGACGCCGATGAGATGCTCAACCTGTTCCACAAAGTAAATGAATCCGGAAAGCATCTCGCACTGATGGGCCACTACTCCCATCCTGTCGAGCTTCAAACCGACATCCACAGGGAAGCAGCCAAACGGGTCCGCTCCACCGGCGCGCAAATACGTACCCAGTCACCGCTTCTGCGCCACATCAATGACTCCTCTGATGTCTGGGCCGACATGTGGCGGGAGCAGGTTAAACAGGGCATGATCCCCTATTACATGTTCGTGGTACGGGATACCGGCGCACGGCATCATTTTGACATCCCGCTGGAAAAGGCCTGGAAAATTTTCCGCGGCGCCTACAAGCAGGTAAGCGGTATCGCACGAACCGTGCGAGGCCCCAGCATGTCGGCCGGCCCCGGCAAGGTGCACGTCCTGGGTGTTAGTGAGATCTCCGGTGAAAAAGTGCTCACGCTTCAGTTCCTGCAGGGACGGAATCCGGACTGGAACGGACGCCCGTTCTTCGCCAAATACAACAAGGACGCCGTCTGGCTGGATGACCTGGAGCCTGCTTTCGGTGAAAAAGAGTTTTTCTTCGAAAAAGAGTACCGCAAAAAACTGAATGAGGATGCCAACGGTGAATCAAACGGTCATGCCAATGGCCATGCCAACGGCTCTTCCGGCACCGGGAAAAGCCGTAAAACCGAAAGTTCCAAACCTGTAAACGTCAGGAAAATCCTTGAGGACGTCAACTGACGAACTGATTGTTGTTATATACAGCAATCGCCCGCCCCCTGAGCGTTTCATTCAGCCAGGGGGTGTTGACGGAACGGGACCGGATGGATTCCGGGGTGCAGACCCACTCCGTTTCGGTGTCAAATATGGTGATGTTGGCCGGTTCGCCAACTTCCAGTTTCGGCACCGGGATCCGGAGGATCGTACGGGGGTTCACCGTTAGCTTGCGGATCACATCCTGCAGGGTCAGGATACCGCCGGACAGTAACCGCTTGCAGATGATGCTCCATGCGGTTTCCAGGCCGATGATCCCGTTGGGGGCATAGATGAACTCCACCTCTTTCTCATCCACCGAATGCGGGGCGTGGTCGGTGCAGATGGCATCGATGGTACCATCTTTCAGCCCCTCGATCATGGCTTCCATATCATCAGCCGTCCTGAGCGGCGGATGCATTTTCCAGTTGGTGTGGAACTGCTGCCGGTCAATCTCCTCGTCGGTCAGGTCGAAATGGTGAGGGCATACCTCGGTCGTCACTTTCAAACCCCTGCTCTTCGCTTCACGGACCAGCTCCACCCCTTTCCGGGTGCTGATATGTGCCACGTGCACGTGTCCGCCGGTCAGTTCAGAGAGCAGGATGTCCCGCGCGATCATGATCTCCTCGGCTATGGAAGGGGTGCCTGCCAGCCCAAGCCGGGTGGATACACGTCCCTCGTGCATATGTCCGGGCCGTGAGAGCGCCAAATCTTCTTCGTGGTTGATGACGGGCACATCGAGCATCGCCGCGTACTCCAGCGCCGTGCGCATCAGCTGGCTGTTCTGGACCGGGTCGCCGTCATCGCTGAACGCGACGGCCCCGCCCTCTTTCATATCGGCCATCTCCGAGATGGATTTGCCGGCCCGGTCCTTTGAGACGGTTCCGATCGGATACACATCCACCGGAAGGCCCTGCGCCTGTTTCAGCACGTAACTGACCACGTCCCGGGTATGAATGGGTGGATTGGTATTCGGCATGCAGGCAACGGCGGTAAACCCGCCATGGGCGGCAGCGGCGCATCCTGTACGGACTGTCTCCTTGTGCTCAAAACCGGGCTCCCTCAGATGCACGTGCATATCCATCCACCCGGGTGATACATAAGCCCCTTTTGCGTCAAAAACCGGCACCTCCCCCGCTACTTCCGGCAACTCCGGTTTTGTTCGCCCCTTTTCAGGGTTGCTTTGACTGATATCCGCAATCTTTCCCCCGCGGATCAGGATATCAACGGTTTCGGAACCGTCCCGCTGCTCATCAACCGGACGCACATTGGTAATCAGGAGATCCTTCATTTCGCTCATATGTGACAGGGATTTTTGTTCCATGTTCCGATGCCCGGAAGGCACCGTATCGGGCAATGGTTTTCCGATTGGGAATATAGGCAATCCGCGTGTTTCAATTTGCGAAAAACTGTTTCAAAAATTTACGGAGCCATTGCATCCGTGAGGCGGAATAGTTTGGCCGGGCATTCCGCTTTTTTCCTGACCTGCTACCCTGAAATGCCTATATTCCCGCATGAACTGATATCTCTAAATGAAGGGTACCGACATTTATGCAACAATATGAGGATGAAGCCGGTCAGGTATTTACGGTCAGCACCCTGACGGGGGAGATCAAGCTTTTGCTTGAAAGCGAATTTGAATGGGTCAGCGTCCGGGGGGAGGTGAGCCAGCCGCAGACCAGCCGCAACGGCCACCTCTACTTTACCCTGAAAGATGCCGGTGCACAGCTCTCCTGTGTGATGTGGAGCTCTCTGCGTCAGCAGCTCGATAGCGTCCCCGCACACGGCGATGAAGTTGTAGTGAGCGGTTCAGTGCAGGTATATCCGCCGCATGGACGATATCAGCTCATTACGCGGTCCATTCGTGCAGCCGGGCTGGGCGCCTTGCAGCAGGCCTTTGAGGAGCTAAAACGAAAATTGAAAGCCGAGGGCCTGTTTGACGGGGATCGCAAGCGGCCGCTGCCCGCTTACCCCCGGGTGATCGGCATGGTCACCTCCGCCACCGGCGCCGCGTTTCAGGATATGCGCACAACACTTGAAAAAAGGTATCCGCTTTGTCATGTGCAGTTGTACCATGCTGCCGTGCAGGGTGCCCAAGCCGCTCCGGAGATTGTGCATGGAATCCGGCATTTTTCCGATTCCGGCGAGGCCGATCTGCTGATTGTCGGCCGCGGCGGAGGCTCGCTGGAGGATCTGTGGGCTTTCAACGAGGAGATTGTGGCGCGCGCGATTGCGGAGTGCCGCATACCGGTGATCAGCGCGGTCGGACATGAAACCGATTTCAGCATATCCGATTTTGTGGCGGATGTGCGGGCGGCCACACCCACGCAGGCCATAGTGATGGCCGTGCCCGACCGCAACGACCTGCTGATGCGAATCGGCGACCTTCAGCATACCATCGAGCGCCGCGTGACGGACCTGCTTCAGCGCTACAAAGACACCGTATCCCGTTTCCTGGACAATTACGCGCTGTACAAGGTCAAAGAGCGCATAGCCCGGCAGGCGGAGATGCTGGCCTGGCAGGAAAAACAGATGGCCGGAATCCTGCAGCAGCGGATCATGCGCATCCGGGATCAGAACCGCAGCCTGACAGACGCCATTTCCGCCCTCACGAACCGGTACCTGATGCAGCAGAAATCACAACTCGGCGAGCTGCATCACCGGCTGCAGGCGTCCGATCCCAACGCTCCGTTGAAGAAAGGCTACACACGCATCCACCAGAATGGAAAATGGGTGCGCAGCGGCGATCGGTTTGATGCAGCCATGCCGTTTGAAATCCAATGGGCCGATCGGAAAACCCGCATCGGCTGATGCATTTTTTGTCCGGGAGCCATTGGGGCCGGACGCAGGGATCCGGGCGCAGGGATCCGGACGCAGGGATCCGGACGAAAGCCGCTGACGCGTATCAGAGAACGATCAGCTTGACGGTCTCGATGCGCGACTGCCGCGCCTTGCTGATGATAAACTTGTGATTGCCGATCAGGATCTCTTCGTTGACTTTGGGAATACGGCCTATCTCGTGGATGATATACCCGGCCACGGTTTCGTAGTACTGGTTCCGTTCGGGCATTTTGGTGGACGGGAACCGCTCCGTCAGCTCATGAAGCGGCACATCCCCGCTCAGGATAAACGTGTTGTGGGACAATTTCTTCATGACCATGTCCTCCATGTCGTACTCATCCTGGATGTCTCCGACAACCTCTTCCAGCAAATCCTCGGTGGTAACGAGTCCGGCCGTACCGCCGTATTCATCGATCACAATAGCCAGCGAGATGTTGAGCTTCTGGAATTCCGAGAGCAGGTCCTTGGATTTCTGGCTTGACGGGATGTGCTTGACGGGCCGTATGATCTCACCAAGCTTTTTCGGTTTCTTGAACAGATCGTAAGCAAATACGACGCCGATCACATTGTCAATGGACTTGTCGTACACCGGTATTTTCGAAAAGCCGGAGGATACGAATTTGTGCAGCGCCTCTTGCAGGCCGGCTCTCTTCTCCACGGCCACTATTTCGGTGCGCGGGATCATGGAGTCACGCACCCGCTTGTTGGAAAGCTGGAGCACATTGGTGAGCAGTTCCGAATCGTCGCGGTCGATATCGGACTCTTCGCTGTCACCGGCCTCGCGAAGCAGCATTTCAATATCCTGCCTGCGGTAGACCTGCACCGAAGATTCCATTTCGGGGTTAATCCAGCGGATGAGGCGTCCCGCAATGCCGTTGGCAACATAGATGAAGGGGAGAAACAGGATATAGAGCCCGCGATAGATGGCGGCCAGGTTGAAAAGCAGGCCTTCCGAATTGATGCGGAACACCACTTTCGGGATCACTTCACCAAAAATCATGATGACAAGTGATGCGATCACGGTCTGTATGAGCAGCACCACGAAATCCGACGGGTAGNCATCAAAAAGAGAAAAGTAAAGGCTGGATACGGGCTGCAGCAAAAACAGCGTCATAAGGGTGGCATACAGGACATTGACCACATTATTGCCGATGAGCGTGGTCGACAGGAATGCCTCGGGATCTTTCAGGAAGTGGGCAAGGGCACGGGAGCGCATGGATTTCTTTCTTGCCCGGATTTCCAGCCTGAGCCGGTTTGCAGCAACATAGCCGATTTCCGATCCTGCAAAAAAGCCACTCAACAGTATCACTAATACAATCAGAAGCCACTCATTCATGCCACAGCTCCCGGTTCAGGTGGCGGTTCCTGTGATGACGCAGATGTATCCAAGGTTTCTGTGTTACCTCTTTTTTTTCTGGCAGGATCAGGGAGCCATCGTCTCCCCGTTTTGTAGACATCTTCAATCGGTAATAATACGGCTTTATTTATTATGAAACCCGGGTCTTCGTTTTTCCAGGAATGCGGCCATTCCTTCCCGGGCATCATCGGTGCCGCACAGTTGTCCGAACAGCCGCGCCTCATCCTGGAACCCCTGTGAACGATTGGGATAGGCGGCGTGCACTGACTGAATGGCCTTGCGGATGCCGATCGGTGATTTTTTGATGATGAGTTGCAGCCATTCATGCGATGTTTTCACCGTTTTTCCCTCATCCACCACCTTGTTGACCAGGCCCATGTGATATGCCTTCTCGGCGTCGACCGGGTTGCCGTCCAGGATCAGTTCAAGGGCCCTGCCCTTGCCCACGAGCCTGGGCAGGCGCTGGGTACCGCCATATCCGGGCATGATGCCAAGTCCCACTTCAGGAAGCCCGAATCTTGCCGTTTTGGAGGCCACCCGCAGATGGCAGGCCAGGGCAAGTTCGCATCCCCCGCCAAGTGCATAGCCCTCTACGGCGGCTATCACCGGCTTGCCCGTTGACTCGATCAGGGAAAAGACCGCCTGGCCCTTGACCGAAGCCCTTTCGCCGCTCTTGACACGCAACCGCTGCAGTTCTGTGATATCGGCTCCGGCTGCGAACGCTTTTTCACCGGCTCCACTGATAACAATCCCCCTAACCGAGTCCTCTTCCTGCAAGGCCTCAAAAAGCTCGCGCAAGTCATCCAGGACCTGATTGGTCAGGGCGTTGCGTTTTTCCGGTCGGTTAATGGTTACGGTTGCAATACTGTCTTGAACATCCACCAGCAGGGTTTCCAGCTGATAGCTCATAATCATCCTGAATTTGCGGCAGCGCCCGGCTCAGGAACGGTGCTGTCCTTTTTCTGTCAGCGGACGGCATAAGGTCCTGATTCACCATCCGCCTGACTTTCCAGTTCTTTCAACACAGTATACGTCGGTGGAAAGTCATCTTCAATATCCTGAATGATCGCTGAGGTTTCTTCGAGTTCCCCGATCAGTCGGTCCAGATGCCCGTCCACTTCACCCGGATGTGACATCGTAATCGATTTTTCATAGACGTAGCGGATGGCATCTTCCATGGTCTCCTGCTGCGAACGACATATTTCGGCTTTTTCGGCGGCGACATGATGTCTGCCGAGCCGCTTTTCAAGGATTTGCAAGCGGCGCTGCTTCACTTCCAGAAGCCGCTCGGAAGCCACGTCCGCCATCTCCTTTTTAAGCTTTCGGATCTCAATGGTGATGGATTCGGGTGAGGTATGGTCCAGGTACTCCCGGTAACGCTCCTGCAGCACCAGATGTGCCAGATACTCCCTTGCCATGTGTTCCAGCCGCTCGGTCAGCTGACGGGTCAGCGAGCGGGAGGATTCAGGAAGCCGCTCAAAATTGACCAGGATCTTCCCGTATATCGAACGGAAAGAGATAAACCTTTTCTGCTGCGTCAGGGCAAGTCCGTCAAACTGGTCTTTTTCGATGCGGCCTGACCTGCGGAGCTCCTCATTTCTCCGGGAAACGATATGGCGCCGGAACCACCGTTTTTGCGGCACTGTGCCGAGGTAAAGCAACTCCAGCCCCATTCCGACCGAAAAGAGGATGGTGGGCATCCAGGGGGTTCCTGAGAACATGAGCGCCAGGAAGCTGACGGTCAGCAGAAAGCCCAGGTTGACCGGATGCAAAAATGCTTCCCGGGTGAAATTGAGGGAGCGATGGTCAGACATGATTGGTTCGGTTCACATGAACGGTGTTTTGGGAACGGATATTCGGTTCGCTGCGCTCTATGACCGTCCCTGAAGATTCCTTGCCTTCGGTGAGCGCAGGGGTGCCCCGCATTCTCTTCTTGAACTGATTGACGATCTCGGCGGCCTTGAGCTTCTCGGCATCGTATTCCAGTTCCAGCGACTCGCTGTCGACACTGTCCAGCGCCAGTTCCATGCGGGCTTCGTTTCTGGCAGTATCCTCTTTTATACGCGCGATCATCTCGTCGTGGGTGGCATCCATGCCGCCAACCTCGAACTGTTCGAGCGTATCGGCAACCCTGCCCTGCCATTCGGAGCGTTCGCTCTCGCGCATGGCATCCCTCGCCTCGCGGATCTTGCGGTCTTTTTCACGCATGAAAGCCTTCTTGACCTGCAGGGCCTTGTCGTAGGCCAGTTGCGCCTGTTTCAGGTGCTGGCGCGACACTTCCAGGTTCTCACGGGCGCGCTGCAGCTGAAGGGCGTAGTTTTCAGCGATGTCGTCCCGTTCGGCACGGATGGCGGACTGGATGCGGGCCGTCAGGTCCTGGACCTGCTCCTCGTACCGGCGCACCTCCTTCTGCAGCAGCATCACATTGGCCTTTACCGTGGCAATGTTCTCGTTCATCCGGGGAACCTGGTCGTTCAGCTCACGGATGTTCTGCTCCAGGATCCGCTTCGGGTCTTCTATTGAGCCGACAATCCCGCCAAAAAGGGACTTGATGGCACGTACAAATCTTCTCCACATAACTTCTCCGGTTTTAGTTCGATTGTAACCGGACAAGTCCGGAAGATCAGCTCCAGGGCTCAGCGCCGTCCCGTGTTACTGTGTCGGTGATCAGGGCCGGAATTTGCGGCCGGGAAGAACCGACGGTGACGGCACCCTGAAGCATCTGCCGGACACTGTCCGCTTGTTCTTCCTTATTCGTGAAGCAGCATGCAATTGTTTCACCTTCACGCACCGGATCCCCAATCTTTTTCTTGAGGATGATGCCGGCAGCCGGATCAATACTGTCTTCTTTGGATTTACGGCCCGCACCCAGCTCAACGCCGGCCATGCCGATGGCATAGGCATCCATCGCCGTAACATGGCCATCACCGTTGGAAGCAACATCAAAATCGTGCGCGGCAGGCGGATAGTCATCCGGTTTGTCCAGGTATTCGGTGGATCCGTCCTGCTCCTGCACGATATCACGCAGTTTCTGCATGGCGCTGCCGTCAGCCACGGCGGCCTTGCTTCGTTCGATCCCCTCATCGACCGATCCGGCCTCACCGCCGAGCCAGATCATGGTACCGGCCAGCAGGTGCGTGACCTCCAGCAGGTCTTCCGGTCCGCCTCCGTTCAGGCATTCGATGCTTTCGTAGACCTCCAGCCAGTTGCCCACCATATTGCCCAGGGGCTGCTCCATGCTCGTCAGGTAACCGATGGTGCGCTTGCCGAACTCCTCGCCGATCGATACCAGGCGCTGAGCCAGCTTGAGCGCATCCTCCCGGGTCTTCATGAAAGCGCCGTTGCCGAACTTCACGTCCAGCACCAGGGCATCAATGCCCTCGGCCAGTTTCTTGCTCATGATGCTGCCGGCAATCAGGGGGATGGATTCGACCGTGGCCGTCACATCACGCAGGGCGTACATGCGCTTGTCGGCCGGTGCGATCTCCTCGGTCTGGCCGATCAGGACCAGTTTGTGCTTTTTCAGCACTTCCACGTAGCGCTTGAGGTCGAGGTTGACGTTGAAGCCGGGGATGGATTCCAGCTTGTCGAGCGTTCCGCCGGAGTGGCCCAGCCCGCGTCCCGAGATCATCGGCACCGGCACGCCGCAGGCAGCCACAATGGGCGCCAGGATCAGCGAGGTCTTGTCGCCTACGCCGCCGGTGGAATGCTTGTCGACCTTGGTGCCGGGTACGCCGGACAGATCCAGCACTTTCCCGGAATGCAGCATTTCCCGCGCAAGCGCCGCAGCTTCCTCATCGTTCAGCCCGTTGATGAAAGCTGCCATAAGGAAGGCGCTCATCTGGTAGTCGGGCATCTCATCCTTGCGGTACTGCTGGATCAGATAGCGGATTTCATCGGATGTCAGGGTTTCCCGGTCGCGTTTTTTCCGGATCAGGGAGACAATGTTGTGAGATTTCATCTGTTTATAAATTATGATTCACAAGGTCAGATAGAATGTCCATGACGATGATAATCATGCTTCTGTGTGAAGGGTTGCCGTCATGGACATTTCATCAAATAACTATCTGGTTTAAAAAATCGCCTGTGCCTTTTTGGGCTGCCGGTTGGCCGGACAGAGAACCAATGAGTCGCTGACAGGGTTTACTTGTGAATTGTTGTGAAAAAAAGTGATATCTTGCTCAATTATCGGATAGAATATAACCAATGGCAACCGACAGATGGAAATCGATCTTTTTACCATCCTGATTTTGATCTTCCTCCTTTTTCCGTTCCTCAGACGGATTTTTGAAGGGCTGAAAGGGGGAGCAGAGCGGCCTGAGAAGGCGCGGACGGACGAGGACGCCTGGCCGCAGGCTGAGCCTGACCGCAGCGAGAGGTCACAGACCACTGCCAGAACCACTCAGACGGGCTCCCGGGAAGAGCGCGGGGAGCAGAGCTGGGAAGATTTTTTCGAAGGACTGGAAAAAGTGGTCGGCGGCGAAGAACCGGACCAGCAGCACTCCCGCAGTACGGGCAGCGGACAACATCCTGAAAGAACAGCTCAGGCATCCCGTCAGCAAGCTGCCAGCCCCAGCACACATTCCCAAAGCAGATCGCAGCGTGATTCCACGTATCGCCATCCTTCGCATGGTCCTGTTTCCGGATCTGGAGCGGGATCCAGACAGGGATCGGGTTCCCCGTCCTCTGACCCGTTTTCCTATGAGGGCAAGTCCCGCAAGGAGATCGGTGTCCATGCCGACCGGCTCAACCGGGAACTGACCGAAGGTGACAACCCCATTTATAAGGACCTGGATGAAGTGCCCGAAGTAGTTGTCACCGATACGCGGGGCAGAAAATATATCAAGGGGGTTCTGATGAATCCCGAGAAACTCCGTGACGGTATCCTTATCAAGGAGATCCTGGACCCGCCTAAATCGCGCCGGGCCAACCATCACAGACTCTGAACATTTCCCCGTGATTACCGTACTGGCCGACCGGCATCATTATCAGTTAGAACGATTCCTTCATCCCTCCCTGCGTCTTATGCAATACGATCCCATAGCGGGGTGGACTGCGGATCAGGTGCGGGAAGCGGATGCCCTGCTCGTGCGGACAACCAACCCTGTCAACAGCAGAACACTTCCTGAAAAAAGCCGGGTTCGTTTTGTTGCCACCGCTTCTGCGGGCAGGGATCATCTGGATGAGGCCTGGCTGAAACAGCTGGGTATTGCCGTTGCGGATGCCAAGGGGTCCAATGCCCGAAGTGTTGCTGAGTATGTCGCTATGGCCGTTCTCTCGGCTTGTGAAGCCCTGGAGATACCACCATCGGAGCTTACGGCAGGTGTGGTCGGTGCCGGTTTTACGGGCTCCGCTGTGGCGGATCTGCTCGAAAAGATCGGTGTTGGTTGCATACGGTACGACCCCCCAAGGGAAGAGCGGGAGCTGGAAGGCTCCCGGGACAGCGGTTCCGGTTCCAGTTTGAAACAGCCGTCGCCGGCAGGCCCATCCTTGCAACAATCCGTCCATCATTCCTTCCGGCCGGCTTTCCGGTCGGCTTCCCTTGAGGAGGCGTTGGGTTGTGATATCCTTACGTTGCACGTTCCGCTCGAACACAGCGGCCCTCATGCGACCCGGCACTGGCTGGATCGAAAAAAGCTTGCAGCATCACCCAAAAAAATCGTATTGAACGCTTCACGTGGCGGTGTGATGGACGAGGGGGCGTTGCTTGCAGCGCAACAGCGGGGAATTGTCCGCATGTTTGCCTGTGATGTATGGGAGAACGAACCCGTTTTCTCGGACACCACTGCAAACAGTGCCAGTCTGGCCACACCGCATATTGCCGGGTACTCCATTCAGGCAAAGCGCAACGCTTCGGAAATGATGTGCACAGCGCTGCACCGTTTTTTGGGCCTGGACAACCCGGAACAGGCAACTGAAGAACCGCAACACGAGGCACTTCCTGACAGGAACATGACGCTGCGCGATGTGCTGGGCCGGTTGCATCCCGTATTCTCGTATGATGCTTCGCTGCGCACGCTTATCGGGATGCCCGACGGGGAAAAGGGTCCGGCCTTTCTGCGTTTACGCCAGGACATGCCACTGCGGAATGAGTTTCCGGAAATCGGACTGGATCTTGAAATGTTTGACCGGCACCCCATCCTCAACACCCTCGGTTTCCGGGCAACGCAAACAGGAACAAGCTGACAAGGTGCAACGTGCTCACACCACTCACATACCGTGCCATTCCCGGACGCCATGTTTCAGCGGCCCGCCGGATTACCGCGATGATCCCCGGGCTGGTCATCCTGCTGGCGCTCCTGTGGCTGGCGCACGAGCTGGCACTGGAAGAGCGCATAGTGCTGTTTCGCTACCTGGCCATGGCATTTGCGGGATGTATGGCATTCATTACCCCGCACATGCTGTTCCCGGATGGCGACAAGACGCTGGTCCTGCAACTGAATCCGTCCCCCCGGCGGCTGTTTCTCCATCACCTGGTGAAGCTCCGTGCGCTGTGGCTCTACGGCTTGGCTGCCATTGCCGTCATTGCCTTTGGCGACAGTGTGAATCCGGCTCAGGATTTCCACGAGAAGACCCGGCTGTTTGCTGCGGGCCTGATCGCGCTTACGGCCATCATACTGTATGCGCTCTACCGTTTCGCAACCATCGGTGCGTCGTCTCAGCGCTGGAACGAAGGCAAGTCCGGGCGCCGGCTGTTTGAATCGCTCGATTCCGTTGGCAAAAGCATCCCTGTGGATGCCGGCATGTTTCCAACATTTCTGAGTACGATCCTGGTCACGTTCGTTGGCATGATGGTCGTGGTAGTCTCAGCGGCCATCCCGCACATGGTACTGGCCATTCTCCCCTTTGTGCTTTTCCTGGGATACTCGGGCTTCCTGCTTGGCAGGGAGATCCGGCATTACGACCGGCGCTACTACCAGAGTGACGCATTTTACGACGAGCTGTTCACCAATCCGGCCACCGGCTCCAAAGAATCGCGTGAACCGGCATCCTACGGATCCATCTACTGGGTTCCCAAGAGGTGGCGTGCGGCGGTCTGGACCCAGCTCGTGCAGCTGGACCGCAAGCGTCCCATGGGCCGCATCATCGCCCTGCTCAGTTTCACCTACTGGCTGCTCATCTGGCTCGGGACCCCGGAAAGCTGGCACGCCGGCTGGCTCCTGTTCTGGATACTGGCGAAAAACATGCTGGCATGGCCCGTATCCGATCCGGCCATCTCACCACCGGTATTCCACTGGTGGATGCTGCCACCGCGTGACTGGATGATCGCCCGGTTCTTTTTACAGACACGCTGGACCCTCGCGTTCCTGCTCACGGTTGCCGCAGCGGCATTGTTCTCCGAAGCGGCAAGCTGGCAGGCTGTGTGGATGTGGACTCTGGCCGATGTGGCGGTTTCGGCCGTATCCGCATGGCTTTTGTCCCGAAGCAACGAATTCGCCTTCCGGAGGAGATATGCATAACCTTTCAAGTGATATTTATGAGTGACTTTCTGAATGTAGAAAACCTATCGAAGCGGTACGGCACCGGGCCCATGATCCTGTCCGGCATGAACCACCATTTCCAAAAAGGCACGGCAACCGGGCTCATCGGGGCCAACGGATCAGGCAAGACCACGTTTCTGCGCCTGGTCTCGATTACGGCGTTTCCGACCGAGGGTACTATTACCTTTTTGGGGGAGCCGATCTACGATGCCCCGCACCGGTTTTTGAAACATATCGGGATTGTGACTGACGCCACGGACCTGCCGGCCTACCTGAGCGCCAATGAACTGCTGGAATGGACACTTCGGGCGCGAAAAAAGTGGGACGACAGCGATTCGCCCCGCCGGATGGACGAGCTCTTTGAGCGGCTCCATTTCGACGAGCGGCGGGAAAATCTGATCGGCACCTACTCCAGCGGGATGCTCCAGAAAACGATGCTGGCCTGCAGTCTCATCACACAGCCGGAGCTGATCCTGCTGGACGAGCCCTTCCGCGCCCTCGACGAATCCAGCAAAAAGGCATCGCTGGAAATGTTGAACGAGTACAAAAGCAGCGGAGGCACCATCCTGGTCTCCAGCCATCTGCGGCGCAGCCTGGCCAAACTGTGCGACGATTACATCACGTTTCCGGTGAGAGAAGATGCCTCCAGCCCATCTTGAAGAAAGAAGCATGACCATCCCCGCCAGGGAACGGTTCGGCCTCAGAGCCGGAACAGCCGACGGGCATTTTCCGTGGTGATACGGTCTGTCTCCTCAAGTGAGATACCGAACAGTTCGGACAGTTTTTGCGCCGTGTATTTTATGAAGGATGGTTCGTTGCGCTTGCCGCGCTTCGGCACCGGCGCCAGATAAGGGGCGTCCGTTTCCAGGACGAGCCGGTCCGGCGGCAAACCGGCCACCACCCGGTCCACTCCGGCGTTTTTGAACGTGACGACACCGCCTATGCCCAGGTACAGTCCCAGGTCCAGGGCCCGCCGTCCCTGTTCAGGGGTTCCGTTGAAGCAGTGCCAGATGCCCCTGAGACGCCCGTCCTGCTGCTCCTCGATGATATCCAGCAGATCTTTCGTGCTTTCACGGTTGTGCAGTATCACGGGTTTGTCCAGCATCTTGGCCGCCTGGCAATGCTCCCGGAGACTCTGTTGCTGGGCATCGATATGGTCCTTTGACCAGTAGTAGTCCAGTCCCGTCTCGCCAATGGCTATGATCTCGCCGGCATCCCCGTGTTCAAGCACCCGCTTGCCAAGCCTTTCCGCCGTACCGTTGATATCGCAGGGATGTACTCCTGCCATCTTGTGAAACCGGATACGCGGATGGGCAAGTTCATCCATTTGCTCCAGGGAACCGAAGTCGATTGCCGGCATCATGATGTCGGTGATCCCCGCCTGTGCCGCCCGGTCGAGAACGTCAGTGAGATCTTGCTGGAACTGTGGCAGATAAATATGACAATGTGTATCGATCATGATTCGGAAGCATTGTGAATCCAAAGCCGGAAGATAGGTATTCTTTGGCGGGATATCGAAAAGGTTGGCGGACCAGTACGGCCGGGTGACGGCGGGTCGCGCACAAATCAGCTCTACATATCACAAAAAGGCAATATTTTATTGGATTAATCGCGAAATGGATTGTAAGTTTTGTCCTGGTTCCTTGTCTTAACAAATAAAGATTCCCGCAAGCAGTGTTGGTATTCTTGCGAAAAGAAAGTATATTTTCACATATTTTACACATATATAAAAAGGAGTGCAATCCAATGTCTGATAACGAACGCAGAAAAGCAATAGACCTGGCTGTGGGCCAGATCGAAAAACAGTATGGCAAAGGGACCATCATGCGCCTGGGCGACCAGCCCATTGAAAACATCCCGTGCATATCCACCGGTTCGATGATGGTAGATCATGTACTCGGTGTCGGTGGCATACCCCGGGGACGTGTGACCGAGATTTACGGACCCGAATCGAGTGGCAAGACCACCCTGGCTCTTCATGTTATTGCCGAAGCTCAGAAAGCAGGCGGACATGCGGCACTCATAGACGCCGAACACGCCTTTGACCCCAAATATGGCAAGGCGCTGGGAATCAAAATCGATGAGTTGCTCATCTCTCAGCCTGACAGCGGGGAGCAGGCACTGGAAATTGCCGAGACCCTTATCCGTTCGGCCGCGCTCGATGTCGTTGTCATCGACTCGGTAGCTGCACTTGTTCCCCGTGCCGAACTTGAAGGCGAAATGGGTGACGCTCAGGTGGGCTTGCAAGCCCGGCTTATGTCACAAGCCCTGAGAAAGCTTACAGGAGTCGTAAACAGAACTCATACCGCCGTGATTTTCATCAACCAGCTCCGCGAGAAGATCGGTGTGATGTTTGGAAATCCTGAAACCACGACCGGTGGCAAGGCACTCAAATTTTATTCTTCGGTCCGTATCGATATACGCCGCATCGGTGCCATCAAACGTGGTGATGATGTAATCGGGAATCGCACCAAGGTGAAAGTGGTAAAAAACAAGGTGGCACCTCCCTTTAAAACATGTGAATTCAATATCATGTACGGTCAGGGAATTTCACGCATCGCAGAACTGCTCGATCTGGCTGTTCAGTATGATATTGTCCAAAAACGAGGCAGCTGGTACCGCTATGACGGTGAACCTATAGGACAGGGAACCGACTCGGCCATGCAGTTCCTGCAGGAAGACCCCAAGCTCAGCTCTGCCATCGAGGATATTGTACGGCGCAAGCTGATGCCTGACCAATACCCGGATAACGGCAAGGAGACGGATTCCGCATCAGCTAAAAGCACAGCAGCAAAAAGTGCGGCATCACCCGTCAAATCCAGTGATAACGGCGACAACTGAGGGGTGAGTTCTTTACAATAACATCCATAACCGGTTTTATTAATGGATGAATCAGCATCTTCCCTGCCTGGGCGCTGTACGGATATTGTTACACAGAAACGCAAAAAAGAGAGAGTTTCTCTTTTTGTCGAGGGATCGTTCCTGGACGGGTTTCACCGCGCCGTCATTGAAAAGGCCGGTATTTCCAAAGGTGATCTGATCTCAGAAGAACGTTACAGGGAGCTGTGCCGGCTTGACAGGCAGCATCAACTGAACGATCAGATCTACCGGTGGCTGGCGGTCCGGAATCACTGCTCCGGTGAAATCGTCAGGAAAAGTCTGGCCAAAGGATTCACTTCCGAAGAGGCCCGGGACGCCCTGAAGCCTTTCATTGAAAAGGGATACCTGGACGATGCCCTTTTTGCTGAAGCCTTTTCCAGGGAAAAAAAAGACCGTTATGGATGGGGGCCGGCAAAAATCAGACAGGCTCTGGCCCAAAAAGGAATAAAAAAACAGTATATTGATTTTGCTCTTGAAAATACCTTTACGGAAGACCATCTCAATGATGCTTTGGAACAGGCTGCGCTGAGTGCAGCAAAGCGATTGATGAGAGCGGAACCGGGCTTGAAGCGCAGAAAGAAACTTGCAGACTTTTTGATTCGAAGGGGATTTCCGGGACACAAAGTAATGGAGAAATGCGATGAACTGCTAAAAAAGCTGGAGAATGAAGAGCTTTAATATCGAACGTTTTATTCGATTTCTTATAGGACTGGCTATCGTACTGCTGATCCTGTTCGTTCTCTATCGCTTTTTTGTGCTGGTTCTGTACGCACTGATTGCACTGGTCTTTTCCTATATTCTCGATCCATTTGTCAACCGCATGCAGGCTTTCGGATTGAACCGGACCCTGTCAATCAGCCTGGTTCTGTCCACCCTTGTTTTGTTGCTGGTCTGGTTTTCAAGTACCATCCTTCCCGCCATTGCCGGCCAGGTAATCCTGCTGGGGCAGCAGCTTAATATTGATGCCATCCTGAGAGTCACTGCAGAAATCGAGGAACAGATCCTGAAAAGAGTCCCTTTCCTGCCTGAGGGTTTTCTGCGCGAGAATATTCCTGGTGCCGTTGAAACCCTGTTCCAGACCGATGACATCTCCCATACGATCAACAACATCCTTGGAATTTTTGCCAATATATTCTGGGCTTTCATCGTAGTACCTTTTGCCACGTTCTTTATCCTAAAAGACGGTGCTCAACTTCGCCGGAATATCCTCGAGCTTGTTCCCAACAAGTATTTCGAAAGTGTACTGACCGGCATTGAGAAAGTTGAGAAAAGGCTGGTCACCTACTTTAAAAGTGTCGGCCTGCAAAGCATAATCATTGCCACAACGTCAACCATTTTGCTCAGTTTTGCAGGCTTGAACAATGCATTATCCGTTGGCATCGCTGTCGGGGTCGCCAACATCATCCCCTATTTCGGGCCGGTCATCGGTTATATTCTATCCATCATTGTCTCTATTCTTGAGACCGGTGATTTCTCATTGGTTATCTATGTATTCATTGCCATACTCATCACCCAGATCATTGATGTCAGCATCGTACAGCCGACACTCTTTTCGAGATCGGCCAACCTGCATCCACTTGTGATCCTGTTTGTAGTTATGACCGGAGCTGAACTGGCCGGCATATTCGGCATGCTTGTTGCCGTACCCATTACAGCCACTATTGTGATTACCATCAAACAGATCCGATGGAGCATTGAAAACTACACGATATTCAGTCCTGTCGAACCGAAAACGTAAAATATTCCCATGATAAAACTGAGGCCATTACCAGAAGGCGGAACCATCGGAATCATGGCCCCGTCTTCACCTATTGAGCCCAAGCGACTTGAGAATGGTGTCGCGTATTTTGAAAAACGGGGATACCGGGTAATCGTCAAACCAAGCTGCCACGCACGGGACAACTACCTGGCCGGCAGCGCCGAAGACCGTGCATCAGAACTGATGCAACTTGTCACGGATCCGGATGTGGACCTGATCTTTTTTGCCCGTGGCGGTTTTGGCAGCAGCGCCATGCTCCCCCTGCTTGATTTCGAGGCAATCAAATCAGCCAGAAAACTGATGATCGGCTACAGTGACATCACGGCACTGGAATGGGGAATCTATGCCCGGACCGGCATCCCCTCCCTGTCAACCGGCATGCCCGCTACCGATTTCTATATGGATCCGATTCATCCCGACTTTGAGAAGACTTTCTGGAGTTTCATGCAAACCGGAAAAATCGATTACGATCTCCCGGTTCCTGCCAACCGCGCCGCCGGTGAAGTCAGGGGGATTGCCTTGCCGGGCACACTGTCGGTTGCAGCCAAACTGAGCGGTTCTCCTTACTTTCCCGATCTTGACAACACCATCCCGATTCTCGAGGATGTGGGAGAACCCCGGCACAAAACCGAAGGCTATCTCTGGCAGGCCAAGCTGGCCGGTTGGTTCCAGGCAGCCAATGCTGTCATTTTCGGGTCATTTTCGCCTCCCGAAGAGGAGACTTTTGATGACGTTCCATCAATGGAGAAAGTACTGGACCGATTGCTGAAGGATACCGACCTGCCGGTAGTGCGGGATGTACCCTACGGACATATCGATCACAAAGTGCCCTTTCCACTGGGAGTGGAATTGACCCTTTCTTTTGGTAATACAGTTAAAATCACCAGCACACAATCAATTTTTGATCTTTGAAGCCAAAAAACATCGTCGTTTTTGCCTCTGGCACAGGATCGAATTTCAAAGCGCTGCATAAGGCCACTTTGAAAAAAGAGGTTCCTGCCCGGATCACTGCATTGATAAGTGATAACCCGGATGCCGGTGCGTTGGCATATGCCCGGGAGAATGATATCCGCAGTATCGTTCTGTCTCCCGGGGATTACGACAAGCCGTCGTCATATGCAGATGAACTGCGCAAGATTCTCTACAAGGAATCTCCCAACCTTATTGTTCTCGCCGGCTATTTAAAAAAAATACCGGATGAAATAGTGGATTTGTACAAGCGCAGAATAATAAACATACATCCCGCCCTGCTGCCAAAATACGGTGGGAAAGGATGGTATGGCATGCGTGTTCACCGGGCCGTGATTGAAAACCGCGACAAGGAATCCGGCTGCACGGTCCATTATGTAACCAGGACCTACGACGAGGGTCCTGTCATTGCACAGGTCAAGGTTCCTGTCCGGGAAAATGACACTGCGGAATCGCTGGCTGCCCGGGTACTCAAGCAGGAGCATCTCCTGTATCCCAAAGTTGTCCGCTTTCTGCTTTCTCACAACTGACGGTTATTTCTCGTGGCTTTTTCCCATCCACACTGCTCCTTTTCCGGGTATTTCCCGGTTTATTCAAGGAGCCGCCAGATAACCTGCTATCGGACTTCCCGGTCCGGACCTGTTCAAAACAGGTATGATCGTCTCCATGCCACCCAATAAACATTCCGAATCCAGACAACATGACTCCTGATCCCCATATCCAACTTCCCGCCATTTCCGTAACACGGGCCTTGATCTCCGTTTCCGATAAAACCGGGATACCGGAGCTGGCCCGGGAACTTCATCAGTCCGGAATTCAGGTAATATCCACGGGCGGGACTGCCCGTCTGATCCGCGATTGCGGTATTCCTGTAACGGACGTCTCGGATGTTACCGGTTTTCCGGAATGTCTGGATGGACGTGTCAAAACATTGCATCCCAAAATCCATGGAGCATTGCTGGCGCGTCCGAAAATAGAAGCGCATGCCCTGACGCTGAAAGAGCTGGAGATACAGCAGATCCAGCTTGTGATTGTAAATCTGTATCCCTTCCGGGGAGCCGTCCGGGAGCGGCCCGGGGACATGGAACATGCCGTTGAGAACATTGATATCGGTGGTCCGGCCATGGTCCGGGCTTCCGCAAAAAACTTTGAGAATGTCTGCGTAGCCACCCACCCCGACCAGTACCGCAAGCTTCTTGATGAAATAAAAGACAACGGAGGCAGGATAAGTGGAAAAACCCGTGCCGAATTTGCTCTTCGGGCGTTCCAGATGACGGCATCTTATGACCAGGCCATAGCCAGTACTTTGGATCTGCTCTTGCAAAACTCAGGGGCCGCCACAGGACAAACGGAAGATGCAGAAAGGAATGACAAAGCCGCTGAAAGCAACAACGAAGCTTCCGCCCCCCCGATCCAACCAGTCCTGAACATGCATGTTCCCTTGCACCGCCAATTGCGTTACGGAGAAAATCCGCATCAGGCAGCCGCAGTTTACGGAAACCCGGAACAGTACATTGACTGTTTTCACGGCAAGGAGTTGAGCTACAACAACTATCTGGATATTGACGCTGCCCTGCGCCTGGGTTCCGACTTCCCGGAAACCGACAAGGCATTATGTGCCATTTTCAAACATACACTCCCCTGTGGTGCGGCCCTTGCAGAAACCCCGGAAAGGGCCTGGGAAAAAGCGTTTTCCACCGACACCACATCCCCTTTCGGTGGCATCGTGCTCTTTAACAGCCGGCTCGACGCCGCAACGGCCGCTTTGGTCGATGAGATATTTACGGAAATCATTCTGGCCCCATCCTACACGGATGAAGCTCTTGAACTGCTGAAACGCAAAACAAACAGGAGGCTGATACGGATACTGTCATGGCCGGATGCCAGCCTTCCACGGGTGCGTTCTACAGTGGGAGGATTTTTATGGCAGCACCCGGACACGGGATTCCAAAATGAGAAGCGGGAGGTGGTCACCCGGGTTCATCCCGACGAAAATCAATTGGCATCGCTTGAATTTGCCTGGATCGTCGCAAAACATGTGACATCAAATGCCATTGTATATGCCCGGGACCTCCAGACCATCGGCGTCGGTGCGGGCCAACCCAATCGTGTGGATGCATCAAGGATCGCCTCCGGGAAAGCAAAGGAATTCGGACATGAACTCAAAGGGTGCGTAGTGGCATCAGATGCTTTCTTTCCCTTTGCCGACGGCGTTGAGGAAGCGGCGCGTGCCGGAGCTTCTGCTGTCATTCAGCCCGGAGGCAGTGTCCGGGATGATGAAGTGATCGCCCGGGCCGACGAGCTGGGGGTCGCCATGATCCTCACCGGGACCCGGCACTTCCGGCACTGATGTGAATCCGTTGCAGTGACTTGAAATACCTATTCCAGTGACTTGAACAGCCCTTTGCAGAGACACGAGACCTGTCTATTTTTTTTAAATTTCACTCAAAGAAATTCGCAAAAGGCCGTTTAATATTGTAACTTTCAAAGTTATAATATCCCCCCCCGCAAGTACATGTAATTCCCCTAATATTTATCTATGCAGCAGTCTGAAGCTACTTATACAAAAACAACCGCCAGCCAGAACAATGCCAAAGGTGGACTTTTTGATTGGCTGTACACCGATATCGCAATCGACCTGGGTACCGCCAACACTCTCATTCATGCCCGGAATCAGGGCATCGTGCTCAACGAACCATCAATAGTTGCACTTAATCTGGAAAATCAGGCTGTCGCAATCGGACATGAAGCACGGCTGATGCACGAAAAAACGCACAGGAAGATCCGGACAGTACGTCCGCTTCGTGATGGTGTCATTGCAGATTTTGAAGTTGCCGAACACATGATCAGGGGGATGATCAAAAAGGTGAAAGTCAAATGGTACTCATCCACCCGGAAAATGGTGGTTTGCGTACCGAGCGGCATCACAGAAGTGGAAAAACGTGCCGTTCGTGACAGTGCCGAGCATGCAGGTGCGAAAGAGGTCTATTTGGTGGACGAACCCATGGCTGCTGCTATCGGCATAGGACTTGATGTTCATGAGCCCGTGGGAAACATGATCGTGGACATCGGTGGAGGCACCACGGAAATCGCGGTAATCGCCCTGTCGGGCATCGTCTATTCGCAATCGGTCCGGCTGGGCGGAGACGAGCTTAACGAGGACATCATCAACTACTTCCGGCGAAATCACAACCTGCTTATAGGTGAGCGCACCGCAGAGCAGGTCAAGTGTCTGATTGGTTCCGCAGCGCCGCTGGATGAAGAACTCGAGCTTACGGTCAAAGGTCGTGATCTGGTGAACGGCGTACCCCGCACACGCATCGTTACCTCAAAAGATATCCGCGAAGCCATCTCTGAATCCGTGAACACGATTGTCGAGTCTGTTACAAAGTCACTTGAGCAAACACCCCCTGAACTGTCCGCTGACATACTGGATCGCGGAATCTTCCTTACAGGTGGCGGTGCGCTTCTTATGAACCTGGACAAGCTGATCATGGAAACGACAGATCTGCCGGTTCATATTGCTGAAGACCCCCTGACGGCTGTGGTCCGTGGTACCGGCAAGGTTCTTGAAGATCTGGAATACTACCGTGCCATTCTAACCTGACAGAATGTTACCTGAATGCAGTTTTCACTCCGCAAGACGGATGATGTACGAGATCATGTTCTGACCGTACTTTTCCTGCTGATCGCTTTTTTTCTCATGGTTTTTCGCCATGACGGCGGGTTGCAGACCGTACGCAAGGCATCCATTCTCGCCATGAGCTATATTGAGCAACCGCTTTCCCAGATAAGGGTTTACCGCAGTGCGTTGCAATCAAGTGAGCAGCTGGGCAGGCAGAATATCCTGCTACAGGATGAGCTCAGCCGGCTCCGGTCCGTCAGAGAGGAAAATCTTGTCCTGAAGAACATGATTGGCCTTCGGGACACAACCGACCTGGAGCTCATTCCCGTCAGGATTGTAGCAAAAAACCTGACNGGCATCAACAACTCATTTACCGTCAACAAGGGCAGCCGGGATGGCATAGAGCCGGGAATGCCCCTGATTACACCGGAAGGCCTTGTGGGACAGACTATCCTCTCCACAACGGGACATGCCCAGATTATGCCTTTTTTAAATCCGTTATTCCGAACGAGTGCCCGGATCCAGGGCAACAGGGCTTACGGAATCGTATCATGGAGTACAGACCAATCCAATGAACTTGTGATGCGCTATGTGCCGCTAACGATTGATGTTCCTCTCGGATCCGTTGTGGAAACCTCCGGTTTCAGCAATCAATTTCCTCCCGGAATACCCATTGGAACCGTCACGAGGACCCGTCCCGAGGAGGGCCGGGACACCCAGCAGATCTACATTCGTCCGTTCGTCTCCCTGCATCAGACGGCCGAAGCATTCATTGTCCGTTTTCAACCCGAGCCTGAAGTGGAAGAGCTTCTGCTGCAATACGAGAGCCTGTTTCAATGAAATCAGAACTGCTTAAATTCGGACTGATCGGTCTGGTGGCCGTTCTGCTTCAGATGCTTATTTTCACCCACCTCAGCTATGGCGCCATACAGGCGGATATCACCCTCGTTGCGCTCATCTGGGTGATGGCCACTCAGGACCGTACCAGGGCTATTCTCTTCGCAGCGTTTGTAGGCTTGCTCAGTGATTTTTTTCTGGATTACTGGGGACTGCACCTGATGGCAAAACCATTGACGACCCTGATAGTCTACAGATTCGTACCCCGGATGGAAGAAGCACGGCTTTTTTTTACACAGGTTTTTCTGATATTATTGGGTATATCCGTCGTCCACAATTTCTTCTTCCTTCTCGTTGCGCTTTTTGCGCAAATTTACCAGGCGGGACCGGTGTTAATTCAAATATTGGTCGGCAGCAGTCTTATGACAGCCATAACGGGCAGCATCATCTACATTTTGCGTGATAATTAGGTAACAGGCATGCTTCGCAACAAACAAGAAAAACGAAACGATGTATCCATTCGTGTGCTGCAGGCAATCACTGTCACCATTATGCTCATTTTTGCCGGCAGACTGTTCCAATTGCAGATCATTGAATACGATACGTACGGCCCCCTGAGCCTGGCAAACAGCATCCGTCAAGAGAGTGTGAGCCCTGCCCGCGGAATCATTTTCGATCGCAGCGGAAGAATGCTTGTGGACAATCAGCCCATCTATACCGTTACCGTCACGCCCGCCAATTTTGACCCGGCCACCATTCCGCTGCTCGCAAAATTTCTTGACGTTCCTGAAGAAATGATCGAAGAGCGGCTGCAGAGCGCCAGAAGATATTCCTGGCACCGGCCATCGCGGCTTGTCACGGACATCAGTTTCCACCGCTTCTCACAAATACAGGAAAATATCTGGAAGCTGCCGGGTGTTGGATACCATGTTGAGTCCAAAAGACACTACCCCACCGATATCAGGGGCTCCCACATCCTCGGTTACCTGAGTGAAGTCACCCAGCAGGAGTACCGGAGCTCCCGCAGGTATAATTTGGGTGACAAAGCCGGAAGAAGTGGCATTGAATTCATCTATGAGCAGGATCTTCGCGGTGAGCTGGGGGCCCGTTACGTTCGTGTCAATGCTCTCGGCCAGACCCTCGGTCCTTTCGATGAGACCCATATGGGACGTATCCCCATCCAGGGAGCGGACCTTTACACCCATATCGACTATGATCTCCAACTTCTGGCTGAAGACCTTATGGTTGGCAAAACTGGCGGTGTTGTCGCCATGGATCCCAACACCGGCGCCATCCTGGCCCTGGTCAGTTCACCGGGCTATGACCTGGACCGCCTTACCGGAAGAATTGACATGGATTACTGGATGTCACTCAATGCCGATACCACAAACCCGCTGTTCAATCGTGCCATTTCGACCATGCAACCGCCCGGTTCAACCGTAAAACCTCTCATGGGGCTAATCGGACTCGATTTCGGCATCATCGATCCGGAAACGGTGGTAACATGCCGGGGCGGATTTACACTTGGCCGTCTGTACCGCTGCACACGAAGTCACGGCCGCCAAAACATGGTTGAAGCCATCCAGAATTCCTGCAATACCTATTTCTTCTCTTTGATGAACCAGACCATGAACAGGGTTGGGCTGAATGCCTGGCACCGTCATGCCTCCTCTTTCGGTCTTGGACAGCTTACACAGATAGATCTGCCCCACGAGCGAAGGGGTATTTTGCCGGACAGTTCGTACTACAACACCCATTTTGGCAGTTCCCGCAACTGGGGGATCGGGGATTTGATCAGCGTAGGAGTGGGTCAGGGCACTTTCTCGAGTTCGCCCCTGCAGATGGCCCTGATGACTTCCCAGCTTGCAAACGGCGGGTACCGTGTGCGGCCGCATATCGTTGACCGCATTGTCTATCCGGATGGATCCATGATCGTCAATACGCAGGAGAAGGAGCGTGTCCCCTGGATTAGGGAGGAGCACCTGAAGGTTGTTCAGGAAGGAATGCGCAAAGCCGTCTCGGAAGGCTCCGGCCGTTTTTATGCTGATATCTCCGGAGTTGAAGTAGCCGGTAAAACAGGAACGGCCCAGAATCCGCACGGCATCGATCACGGCTGGTTCATTTCCTATGCGCCATACGAACAGCCTGAAATTGCCATTGCCGTTCTGGTTGAAAATGCCGGGTTCGGTTCCATTTCAGCCGCCCCGGTAGCCGGCCTGATGATGGAACAATATTTCCACGGGCAGATCCGCCGAAACTGGGTCTATCAGTATGTCAAGACGTTCACCCCCCGGGAAAGGGACGACCGCAATGAATCCAATGACGGGGAAGTACTGTAATGGCCTGGTATCGACAATTTGACTGGTTATTGATCATATGCTGGATCCTGCTGTTTTCAGCCGGTCTGATTGCGATTTACAGTGCAACCCTGGGGCCGGTTTCGCAGTTTCTTCCCACTTACATCCAGGGCAACTTCCTTAACCAGGTCGCCTGGATTGGAATCTCCATTATTGCACTGGCAACCATACAGTTCACCAATCCACGCACTTTCCAGCAGATTTCGTATGCGTTGTATGTAATCTGTATCATCCTGGCAATTGCAACTGTGATTTGGGGAGTGGAAGCCGGTGGTGCCCGCCGATGGCTGGTGGTTGGCGGACTGCGTTTCCAGATCAGTGAAATGCTGAAACTGGCAACCATTCTTGCCGTAGCCAACTACCTGACGAGCAGGCGGGATATTTCGGCTGAACATATCGGATCAGCCCTCGTTGCTGTTGTACTGATGACTATTCCGGCCATTATCATCATCCTGCAGAATGATACCGGAACCGCGTTGGTCCTGCTTGCCCTCATCCCCGTCATGCTTTTCTGGTCCGGATTGCCTTACGGGATTTCTCTCTTTCTGATCTCTCCTGCTATTGTCGCGTATTTTGCGGTTATCAACTGGCAGCTTGGGGTTGCAGCAACAATTGTGCTTACAATCGCTGTCTTTTTCATTCAAAAGAGACCCTGGCTGACCGGTTCTGCTTTCATTGTGGGCAATCTGGTGGTCGTCGGGGTTCAGGTGGCCCTGTATCAGATCCTCAAACCGCACCAACAGTCACGGATCGAGGCATTTGTCAATCCGGCCCTCGACCCGCAAGGTGCAGGCTGGAATGTGCTTCAGGCCAAGACGGCTATCGGCTCGGGTGGATTTTGGGGCAAGGGCTTTCTTGAGGGCACGCAGACTCAGTTGCGCTTCCTTCCCGAGCAATGGACTGACTTCATATTCCCGGTGATTGCAGAAGAGTTCGGTTTTATCGGTGCCGGTTTGCTGCTGCTCGTTTTCACCATCCTGCTGCTGCGTCTGCTCAGCAATGCTGGAGAACACCGGCATCCGTTTGCCCAGCTTGTTATCGTTGGTGTTGCTATGACCTTTTTCGTCCACCTTCTTATCAATCTGGGCAGTGCCATGGGGCTCTTTCCCGTCATCGGCCTTCCACTTCCTTTTGTAAGCTACGGTGGGTCTGCCTTTCTCTCCTATTCCATCATGCTGGCTATTTGTATCAACTTCCATTTCTTCAAACGGGAATTCAGCATCTACTCTTGAACATCCCTTGCATGATACATAGCCCGGACAAAAGTTCTATCCCGTGCGGTTTCGGGCCATCGACCTCGCCATTTCTTCTTGCCTCTCTGGTTCTTGCCTCTCTGGTTTTTGCCTCTCTGGTTCTTGCCTCTCTGGTTCTTGCCTCTCTGGTCTTGCGCGACCTGTACTTTTATTTCAGGGTATGGGCGGCTGCAAACCATCCCTGTGATGATATATCCGGTCAGTCCCAAGCCGGAACGTAGTGCGATGATAGGGGGTAATCCCGAATTTGCTCAGCGCCTCATAGTGGGATATTGTCGGATACCCCACGTTCCTGTCCCATCCGAACTCCGGGTATTCCCGATGCAAAACAGTCATGTATTCATCCCGGTACACTTTTGCCAGGATGGATGCAGCGCCGATACTGTAACTGAGGCTGTCTCCCTTGATCACTGTCAGAGACGGCATGAACAGGGAGGGGATTTCACGGTTGCCGTCGATCAGCAGATAATCCGGCGGTGGATCCGTCTGGTTGACACACTTTTCCATTGCACGCAGGGATGCCTTCAGGATATTCAGTGTGTCAATCTCCTCCCGGTCACACAAGGCGATGGTCCAGCAAATGCTTTTTTCCTTTATATGTCCGGCAATCTCCCTGCGCCTGGCGGCCTTGAGTGTTTTGCTGTCGGCGATTCCGGGGATCTCTGCATCAGGATCCAGTATAACTCCTGCAGCTACTACCGGTCCCGCCAGGCAGCCTCGTCCAACCTCATCCAGTCCCATTACCCTTTGGAAACCCTCATTCCAGAGTTTTTTTTCCAGAAGCAGGGGATCGGAATGATTCCCGGAGGATGTGTGCATCCGGCTATAAATTGGGGTGTACCTGTTACATCAGGTCCAGTCGTTGCATGACTTCATCGGTGATGTCATAGTCGCGCTGGGCTCTTTCAGAAGCGTAAAGGATGATAAAATCCCCATTGTTTGTCATGGTATTGAGAACAAACGTCAGATTTCGCTCCCTGGCGACGGCTTCAATGGCTCCCTGTATTTTGTCAAGCAGAGGTTCGATCAGTTCAAACTGACGTTCCTGTATTTCCTGCTGGAAATTCTGCTGAAATTCCTGGAGTTCAAGATTGAGGGAGGCAAGCCGTTCTTCTTCACGGCGTCTTGCCTCATCGGAAATGACAGCCATTTTCTGTTGATATTCCTCCACTTCCCTGCGGAAGGTGGCTTCTTTTTCTGCAAACTCCTGCCGTTTGCGATCGATGAAGTTCTGAAGGCGGCGCTCTATGGCAGCCATCTCAGGCATGCTTCTCATGATTGTTTGCGGATCGACATAGCCGATCGTCAGTTCGTTCTGCTCCTGGGCCTGAGTTTTTTCAACAGGAAGGGCAAATCCGATAAAAAGGAAACATCCGAGAATAATCCAAGCTTTTTTCATTGTAATGGTATGTCTGCTTAATGGTTATTGTAACATTCTTGCGATGACCTTGTCGGTCAGGTTGAGATTCTCCTTGCCATCGTCCGAAATGAACAGAAGGAACATTTCTCCTTCGCTTGTTGCTTCATTGAGGACATAGTCCAGATTCATTTCTGCGGCAAGGGACTCGATAACGATATTCATTTCCTGCAATATGGGGCCTAACAGTTCGGCCTGGCGCTGTTCCAGTTCCCGTTGCACTCTCATTTGAAACTCTTCCAGTTCCCGGTCCCGGGTTTGCAGTTCCTGCTGCCGGCGTCTGGTTTCCTGTTCAGAAAGATTTGGGGCTTCTTGCTGGAATCTTGCCAGCATATTCTGGAGCTCTATAGCTTTTTCTTCAAATTCTGATTCTCTGCTGTCCAGAAACCTGTTAAGCTGTCGCTCAATGGCCTCTTTTTCGGGGAGGTTGTCTAAAACCACTTGCGGATCCATGTAACCCACCCTCATCTGAGCGCTTGCAGCAAGAGTAAGTCCAAACAGAAGAATAATGGTTGTTGTGAAATACTTCATCATAATGTGTTTGCAGTTAACGTAAAAAGTCTGATAAGATAAGGTGAATACAAGTGCTTTTGCAAAACGTCATATAAGAATACGAAAGTCCATACCCAATAATTGTGCCGGTCGGAATTAAAGCGAATCATCATCAAGGAAAATCCCCATTTCCTGCAGCACATCACGGCTGATATCCCAGCGTCTGCGCGAATAGAGGAACAAATAGTCTCCTGCCCGGTCAAAAACGTGATCAAAACTTTCTCTTTCCGCTACTTTTATGACTGCTTCAAGGATGCGCTGCTGCAGTGGTTCAAGCAGTTCTTCCTGCTGTCTGAAATAGTCGCCATCGGGACCAAAACGCCGGTTAATATACTGTTCCCGTTCACGGATCTTCTGATCGATTTCCTGCTGGCGCTGTCTTCTGATATCCGGTGTGAAAAGGATTTCGCGCGCCTCAAAATCCTGCCGCAGGCGTTCGATCTCCACCTGCATTTCATCAATTTCCTGTTTCCAGTTCTGTGCAATCGTCTCCAGCCGTTGCCGGATTCCCGTATACTCCGGTATTTCACGCATGATGACATCGGAATCGATATATCCGATTTTCTGCTGCGCGGTTGCGGAGGGCGCCGTAAAAAAGGCAACCGCAACTGGAAGGATGAGGATGGGCAAAAGTTTTTTCATGATCAGAACGGGGCTCCAATGTTGAACAGGAACTGCCATTCATTGGCGTTCACACCGGGTGTTTCGAGACCATCGAAGCGGTAGCCGTAACTCAGGTCAATGAGACCGAGAATAGGCATGAAAATACGTGCGCCGAAACCTGCGGTGCGCTTGACGTTGAACGGATCAAATTCCTTGTATCCGAGGAACGCATTTCCAGCTTCGACAAATGCGTATGGGATAAGCTGTACCTGCTCGGTACTGACAAGGGGATATCTGAGTTCCGCCATATATTTGTTATATACGGTTCCGCCAATCTCTTCCCCATCGCGGTACGGTGAGATGGAGCCTTCAAAGCCACCGGGATACCCTCTCATATCGATATTCTCCCTGGTAAATACCTGTTGCTGCTGCAACGGGGTGCCACCAAGATAGAATCGCTGGAACTGGCTTCTGTTTGATTTGGAGAACCAGCTCATGTAACCAAACTCCATGCCGTATGTTGCAACAAGCTTGCCAACAACAGGAATGTGATACTGATAATCCATCCCCAATTTGAAATACTGGGAGAAACCCGGCAAATTTGGAGCGGCCTCTCCGCTGATGGAGAAGCGTGATCCCACATTCGGGGATATCGGATTGTCCGTTGAGTTGCGCTGCAATTCCTGGGAAATGGATATAATGCTTGCCTGGCCGCCGAGCAATCTTTCGAATCCGGTCACATCAAAGTACTGATAGCGCAGCCGTGTGACATGGCGGAAATAGTCATCCGGCCAGTTCAACCGTCTGCCGTAGGCAATGGAACCAGAAAACATCTCCTGCCGGGTTGTCGAGGATCCGAAGAACGTCCCCGTTCCACCCGAGAAGAGGCTGTAGGAGAGATTGATGCCAAACGAATTGGGCCTGCCCAGGAACCAGGGTTCCTGGAAGCCGAAACTGAAATGCTGATAGCCGCGGCCTGTCAGCTGCACACCCATGGAGAGCCGCTGTCCGTCACCGCTGGGCAGGGGGCGCCAGGCAGAGCCATTAAAGATATTCCGTGCAGAAAAGTTGTTGAAATTGACCCTTGCAGCCAGGATGAGTCCGAACTGGCGGCCGCCATACCCGCCGGAAAACTCGAAGTTGTCGGTACTCATGGACTCATCCAGATAGTAGATGATATCCACTTCCTTATCCTCGTAGTCAACGTCAAGGTCGGGCTGAATGGCTTCCGGATTGAAATAGCCAAGCTGAGCAAGTTCGCGGATGGAACGGATGATCGCCGAGCGGTTGTATCTGGAGCCGGGCAGGTTCCTCAGGGTACGCCGGACCACATCGTCATGGGTTTTGGTGTTGCCCATGAACTCTACCATGCGCACTGTGGCGATATCATCTTCGATCATGAACAGGGTGATGTCCAGAGAATCCCCATCCACCCGCTCAAATTCGGGCTGCACATTGAAAAAGAGGTACCCGATATTGTGGTACATGCTCGTGACATCGGTTTCATGCCGGTTCTGCCTGAGATTTTCTTCAAACTTTCTTTCATTGAAGACATCACCGGTGGCCATATCGAGTGCTGCCGATAGCTGTTCGCCGGTGTAAACGGTATTTCCCTCCCATTCGATGTTCCTGACCCGGTACTGCGGTCCTTCATCGATATTGAGATAGACGCCGATGGACTGTTTGTCCCTTCTTCGGGAGTACACAAAGACCGAGTCTTCGGTAATCCTGGCATCGAGGAATCCGTTTTCACGGTAAAACGCCAGCAATTCTTCCTTTCCTTCTGCAAATTCTTCGTTGTTGTAGGTCTGCCGGCTGAAGACCCGCCACCACCTGTCCCGCTTGACATCCCCAATGTTTCTGCGGAGTCTGCGGTCGGAGAAACTTTCATTTCCTTCAAATTCGATGGTCCGTATCTGGATCCGTTCTCCCCTTTCTACATGGAAGGTGAGCGAGACGCGGTTGCGCAGCGTATCGGTTTCGGAAGCCTCCGTCTCAACTGTTGTTCCACGATAACCGCGGTTTTCAAAGTACCTGAGTATGGTTTTTTCGGATTGTGCTTTCGCGGATTCGGTGACTGCAAACCCCCGTGACAGCGGAATCTTTCTTTCCAGATCCCTTCTTTGAGAACGCCGTACGCCCTCTATGGTGTATCGTTCCAGTCGCGGCTGTTCCGTCACTTCTATATCCAGGATTATTCCATCCCGTCCCACCTCACGCTTGTAGATTTTGACATCGGAAAACAGGCCCGTGTTATACAGTCTTTTGACAGCCTGGGAAATTTCGTCACCGGGAATCCGGATATTGTCTCCAACGGTCAGGTTGGTTGCGTTTACGATGAAGGTTTGGCTGTAAAATTGGCTCCCGGTAGCAGTGACTTCAATCAGCTCAAAGAGCCTTGGCTGCAATTCCATCGGGTTTTCCGGTCGGAACACGGGCTTCTCTTCCGGCGTATCTGGGGCAGACTGCGCATGGAGCGTGGATACAGCTGAAAAGCTGAGGAGGGTTGCAGTTGCAACGGAGAATAATATGGTGCGGAGCATGGAAAACACGGTATAAGAACGTCTTGTCAAAATCTTTATTTCTGATTGCTGGTATTTTATTATCTGATGGCTAAAGGTGATTCCTCGAGTTCAACATGAGAGGAAACCTTGCCAAATCGACGCTCTCTGTTTTGATAGGATTCAACGGCCTGGTACAGTTCCTTCCTGCGGAAATCCGGCCAGTATGTTTTGGTGACATAGAGTTCGGAGTAGGCTGATTGCCAGAGCAGGAAGTTACTCAACCGGAATTCGCCGCTGGTCCTGACGATCAGATCGGGGTCGGGGATATGGGCTGTGGCAAGATGGTCTGCTATGGTTTCGTTGGTGATCTCATCTGGACACAGGGCACCATCCTTGACTTTCTGGGATATCCGGCTCACGGCCTGACGGATATCCCATCTGCCGGAGTAGCTGAGCGCCAGGCACAATTCCATCCGCTTGTTATCGGCGGTAAGTGAAATGGCCTCTTCGAGTTCATGCCGGCAAGTCGGCGGAAGACGGTCGATTTCCCCGATGGATGTCAGTTTAATATCATTTTCGTGGAGTTTTCGGGTTTCCGATCGCAATGACTGAACGAGCAGTTTCATCAGACCGCTTATCTCACCCTTTGGACGCCCCCAGTTTTCGGTTGAAAAAGCGTACAGAGTCAGATGCCGGATTCCCAGCTGCCCGCAAGCTTCCACGATATCCTTCACAGAATCCACCCCGGCTTTATGGCCGGCAATACGGACGCTTCCCCGGCTTTTCGCCCATCTGCCGTTTCCATCCATGATGACGGCGATATGGCAGGGGATCTCGCCCCTGTTCCGGAGAAATTCCTGTTTCTCCTTGTCTTCAGGGGATTGCTGTTGTGTTGTAGGCTCTTCGATATTCAAAGAAAAAAACGGTTAATAATGTGTTATCAAACGGTATTGCGAATGCTGTTCCGGTCTTACATAGAATCAATTTGCCCGGAAAGCGAAATCATTTCGAGTGCGGTCATTGCTGCTTCACCGCCTTTGTTGCCGGCTTTTGTACCTGCCCGTTCTATGGCCTGCTCAATGGAATCTGTGGTCAAAACTCCGAATCCAACGGGAATCTGGTACTTCAGCATGACATCGGAAATTCCTCTGCTCGCGGATCCGGCTACGAAATCAAAATGCGGGGTGGATCCGCGGATAACCACCCCAAGGCAAATAATCGCATCATGCTTGCCTTTTTCGGCCAGCCTGGATGTGACCAGGGGAATTTCAAAAGAACCGGGGCAATATACGACATCTATCTGCGATTCATCAACCCCGTGGCGTTTCAACATGTCAATCGCGCCCTCCAGGAGCCGTTCGGTAATAAAACTGTTCCATCGGGATACGACGATTCCGACTTTGACACCTGTAACGTTGAAAGTACCTTCTATCTTGTTCACTTGCATAGTGTTTGTGGATATGTTTCTGTTTGGTCATGAACTCCGTTGCTGGAATATCTGAGCAGCGGCGAGTCCGGCTCAAGGGGAATATGAAGCACCCCGAACTGGTAATAATCCTGCACGGTGCCATGAAAATCGGATCCTCCGGTAGCAATCAGGCCATGGCTCTCACAGTAGGTCAGATAGCGCCGTTTGTGGACACTTGTATGCGATGAGTGATAACACTCCAAGCCATCCAGCCCGCTCTCCTTCAGTTCTTTAATTTCAATGAAATTATAGGCGTTTCCGGGATGGGCGAGTATCGCAATCCCTCCGGCAAGGTGGATGTTATCGATGACATCCGCAGCGTCCGGATAATCGACTTTATGATATGCGCCGGATTCATTGCCCAGATAGCGGACGAATACTTCCTGTGTGTCAGCTGCATATCCCTTTTTTATCATGACGCGGGCTATATGCGGGCGCCCGATTGATGCCCGTCCGGCTTCACCCAGGACCTCATCATAGTTGATGTTGAATCCCATGGCGTTAAGTTTACGGATGATGTTCCGTGCACGATCCCTTCTTCTTTTTTTCTGATCCGCAAGAAGCTTGTCGAGCAGGGTCGCATCTTCAAAGGCATATGCAAGCATATGGCATTCACGTCCCTGGTAAAGCGTGCTGATCTCCACACCGGCCACTACACGGAGACGCGTCCCCTCAGCGGCCCTTCTGGCCTCTTCGATCCCTGCAAGGGTATCATGGTCGGTGATGGCAATGATATCCAGATCGGTCTCGAGTGCCTGTGACACCACCTGAGCCGGGGTCAATTTCCCGTCCGATGCCGTTGTATGGATATGTAAATCAGCTTTCAGCACTGTTTCTCAGGGTTCCAGTATGGAAAGATATCTTTCCCGGTTTTCAATGATGGCGACGCTTTTGCGTGCCGCATCATCGGTTTTCAAATGTTCTTTCATCCGTGCGCGGCTGCCATTGAACCGGGAAATCAGCTCGAGATAGAGTTCTCTTTTGATATGTTCCGAATACCGTTCCTCTTCCCGCTTCTTCTCCAGCGCCACAAGCTCCTTCATGGCATCCATGCGATCGGCTGAGATTTCCATAACATCCGGATCAAGGGATTCCATAAATCGTTCAAGATGGCGTTCGGCACGGGTCGTATACCCGAATCCCTGCTCTTCCAGATACTTACGGAAAAGCTCATAGTAATCAGCCGGCCCCAAATCCGGATCCAGTTCATCCAATCCGGCAGTGTATTCATTGGCAAAGAAGAAATAGTGACTGTTCTGCAAGAGGGCAATTTCCAGCATGCTGTGTGATCGCTGTGGCACGATTAAATCCGGTTCTATGCCGATTCCCTCGAAAACAGTACGGCCGCTGCGGGTGCTGTACCGTGTCCGGAGCGAATCCGGAACCTCCTGCATGGCCATTGCTTCCTCGCTGGTGAGGTACGGTGTGGACTGAATAGAACGACCGCTGGGAATGTAGTACTTGGAAGTAGTCATTTTCAGGGACATGTTGTAGGAGAGCGGCTGGACAATCTGCACCAGCCCTTTCCCGAAACTCCGTTCTCCTATCACTACGGCACGATCCAGATCCTGCAATGCCCCGCTTACGATTTCAGAGGCACTGGCGCTGCCGCTGTTCTGGAGCACCACGAGCGATCCGTCCGGATAAACCGGTTTTTCAGATGTCTCGTACTGCTGGTTGGCTCGGGACATACGTCCTTCGGTCCACACGACCTGCTCACCGGGCGGGATAAACTTGTCTATGATCTTGACGGCTTCATCCAGCAATCCGCCTGGATTATTCCGAAGATCCAGGACAAGTCCGTCCAGCGGCTGGTCTCCCTGCATATCCAGTATGGCCTCCCGGACTTCCTCGGCCGCGTTCTGTGCGAATCTTCGCAACAGGATATAGCCAACACGGGAGTCGGAGTCCAGCATCCCGTAATAGGTCACGTTTTTGACCTCTATGGTCTCCCGGGTCAGTTCAAATTCGAGCAACTCCTCAATACCGTACCGGCGGATGGTGATGACCACCATGGTTCCCGGATCGCCCCGGAGCAGGCTCTGAAGGTCCTCCGTTGTCATTTTTGTGACATCAATGCCATCCACATTTTTTAAGATGTCCCCTGCGCGGACGCCACGCCGTTCGGCAGAGTAGCCCTCAATCGGTGCTATAACGACAAGCTGTCCTCCGCGGGCACCGACTTCCAGTCCAACCCCGGCATACTGGCCGGTTGTGACGATATCCATTTGCCTGCTTCCTGCCTCGTCTATCAATACGGTGTACGGATCCAGCTCATTGAGCATGGCATCGATGCCACTCCGGATCAGCTTCTCCGGATCAACCTCTTCAATGTACGAACCGGAGACATTCTCATAGACTTCGCTGAAGATCCTGAAGTTTTTCTGGATGAGAAAATACGGATCGGGACGCAGAATGAAACCTGTGGCAGCAATACCTGCCACAATCAGCATGATAAGAACAGTACGGGAACTAAAACGCATATGAGTCAAAGACAGGCATCATTTTGAAGCGAAACGAACATCAGTTAGGAATCCGTAACGTCTGTCCTGCATAGATTCTTGTTGACTGAAGGTTGTTCAGGCTCTGAATGGCCTGGACACTTGTGTTGAAACTGCGGGCAATCACGGAAAGATTGTCGTTTGGTCGCACGGTGTAGATCCGGTAGTCGCCGTCACCGCTGACCGCCACCCTGGCGGAGGCGGTGGATGCGGAAAAGCTGTTGCGCTCAGCCCGGTTCATGTTGTTGAGCTGGGCATACTGGTCGCGCAGGTGTGCCGGCACATAGATGGTCAGGCGCTGGCCGGGACGGATCAGGTTGCCGATGTTGTTCCATGACCGCACACGCCACGCCTGGGTGTCAAACCATTCTGCAATATGGCCGACCGTGTCGCCGGATTTCACCACGTAGGTGACGGGCGCCGAATTGGCCGGCTGATTGGCTGTGGGTGCCTGGGATGCCGCACGCAGCCGTGCTGTCTGGGCCCGTGAGGGTTCATCGGAGCGAATCGCTATGTTGCTTCCCCCGGGTACCGGTATCACAAGCTCCTGTCCTGGATGAATGATGCTGCTGAGGCCTTCATTTGCCTGGTATAGTGCACGCACTGTTGTCCCGTATCTGTTCGCGATCACACCAAGGGTCTCGCCCCTTTTTACACTGTGAATCACGATATTGTTCATCCGTTTCTCCTCCGGGATCTCCTTGTAAGCCTGCATGAAAGCCTCTTTCGATCCTTTCGGTATTTTCAGCGGATAGGGATTATCACCCGGCGGGGTTGCCCACCGAAGCAGTTCCGGATTCAGATAACGCATTGCCTGTGTGGTGATCCCGGCGCACTCGGCAAGGATGCTCAGATCCACCGAACCCTCGATTTCAACAATGTCATACTCATAGGGTTCAACATCATAGTGTTTTTCAAATCCAAAATCCTCGGGATTCATCGCTACCAGTGTTGCGGCTATAAAGCCCGGAACATACCCTCGTGTTTCCCTGGGAAGGAAGGGATAGATTTCCCAATAATTGCGGACTCCCCCGGCGCTTCGGACCGAGCTGAGCATCCGCCTGGTGCTGACGTTATAGTTTGCGAGCGCCAGATGCCAGTCGCCGTTCCAGTATTCGTGCAGGTCGCGCAGATGGCGGGCGGCGGCGCGGGTCGCTTTCACCGGGTCGCGTCGCTCGTCGACCCACCAGTTCACTTCCAATCCGTATACGGAACCGGTGGCATAAATGAACTGCCACATTCCAACAGCACGGGCGTGGGAGCGCGCAGTGGGCACCAGTCCGCTTTCTATCATGGCGAGGTGCACAAGTTCTTCCGGCACATTCTCTTCCCTGAATATCTCCCTCATCATCGGAAAGTAGCGGGCCGAGCGTTCGAGCCAGCGCTCCATGATCTCCGGTCGGCGCACCGTCAGGTAGGCAATGTGATTGTTCACCTGCTGGTTGCGGATCAGCGGAACCTGTGTTTTTCCAATCTCAAGATCTTCCGGCAGCACGAACATCTGTTTCTCGAACCAGTCCTCCTGTTCAGCCATCATCAGTTCGCGGTGGACCTGGAATATTTCTCCCTGCACATCAACAATGGAATCCGTAATACCATAGAATTCCTGGTATTCGGTCATAACCGTACGGTACAGTTCGGCAAACTGGCGGCTGTTGCGAATCTCAGGATGATCATCCAGCAGTGTCTGGATGGCATGAAGCGCATCGGTGATGTAGTCCTCGGCTGATACCGGATCGGTATTGATCTGTGCTTCCAGGGAGAGCAGGTGGACCCGGTAGATGTACGCCAGCCGCTGGAGCAGCTCTGACGGCAGTTGCGTGCTCCCATTTGTTTCATCCAGCATCTCTTCGCGCTCCGGGGGAAACAAATGCGGCTCAAGTCGATCCAAAACGGTCGTTTGCGCAAGATCCGCACGGTCCACATGCAACATAAGTGGTTGCACCGTTTGGAGTTCGATACTCTTTGCACGCTCCTGGGCCAGGACGGGCCCGGAGATAAGGGTGACAGAAAACACTGTCAGCAGTACTCTGAAAATCATGATATTCTGCGTTATGGGACCCGGATGAATGACTGTAATGATGGAAGCGAAGACAGCAGATGCAATGCTGCCGGATACATCGGGCTAAATTACAGCAAAACTGTGACAATCGAAAGAATTTATAGCATTTACCCCATTTCCGTCCAGCGCTGAACAATGGGCAGCCGACGGCCAAACCCGAATGCCTTGGAGCTGACCCGCAACCCCGGTGCCGCCTGTCTTCTCTTGTACTCATTCCGATCCACCATCCTGATCACATCGCGTACCTGAACTGCGGAATAACCCACTTCGATAATGGCCTCCACCGGACGCAGATCTTCAATATAGGCCTTGAGGATGCCATCAAGTATGTGATAATCAGGGAGGGAGTCGGTGTCTTTCTGATCCGGACGCAATTCGGCGCTCGGCGGCTTCTCAATCGTGCTCCGGGGAATAACCTCTTTTTGATAGTATGATGCATTCAACCAGCGCGAAATCCGGAAAACCTCGGTTTTATAGACATCCGAAAGGATGGAAAGGCCCCCGGCCATATCCCCGTACAGCGTGCAGTAGCCGACCGCCAATTCCGATTTGTTGCCGGTATTGAGCAGCATATGACCGAATTTGTTGGATACGGCCATCAGCAGGGCACCCCTGCTCCGGCTCTGGATGTTCTCCTCCGTTACATCGAATTCCGCGTCCCCAAAAACAGGCGCAAGCGCTTCAAGGAATGAATCGTAAATGGTTTTTATGGGCAGATTGTAAAGCCGGATTCCAAGATTCCCAGCAAGTATTTCCGAATCGGTGATACTTCCCTCGGTTGAATACTGGGAGGGCATGGTAATTCCGAGTACCTGTTCCGGACCAAGGGCTTCTTTTGCTATTACGGCGGTCAGCGCCGAATCGATCCCGCCGCTCAGGCCCAGCACAACGCGGCCGGGCATGCCGCTTTTTGACACATAGTCACGCAAGCCAAGGACCAATGCCTTGAAAATCCGCTCTTCGGTTCCGGGGAACGGTTTCAACAGGCGGGTCGTGCCTGCCGGTTGGGCCGGGTCTGTCGTGCGCGTCGTGCCTGCGGGCTCCGGCGGACCCGATTCCGGCCAGCGGATATCGCCCCGGTCTTCTTCAAGCGTTGCCAGTCGCATCAGCACCTCGCCATCCGCCGAAATCACCGAGCTGATACCGTCAAACACCAGTTCGGTATTGGCCCCGACCTGGTTCGAGTAGATCAGCGGAATGCCGAGCCTTCTGGCGTGACGCTGCAGCATATCCTCGCGCATCTCGGGTTTGCGGCGCGTGAAGGGCGAGGCTGAAATATTGATAAGGACCTCGGCGCCCTGCTTACGCAATTCATCAGCCGGCTCGATATCGTAGGTGTGGTAGTTGTACTCGTTCTGGTTGTTCCAGATGTCCTCGCAGATGGTGATGCCCCACTTTCTGCCGGCCCATTCGGTCACGTGTATCTCCTTGTTCGGCTCAAAATACCGGAATTCATCAAACACATCGTAGGTGGGCAGCAGGGTTTTGCGGACCACATCCACCGCCATTCCCTGGTGGGCAAGAATTGCGATGTTATAGATCGGCCGGCCTTGCGGTGCAGGGTTTTTTCCGATGCTTCCGAAAAGCAGAGCGGTGTTGCCGGTCCCTTTGACCAGCTGCTCATTCAGCACAAACAATGCGCTCTGGAAGGATGTGCGCTCCAGTAGATCCATGGGCGGATAACCACAGGTCACCAGTTCGGGCAGGACAAGCAGATCCATCCCGTCACGTTCTGCCTCCCGAAGTGCGGTGATGATGAGCGCTCCGTTTCCCAGGATATCGCCGACGGTTACATTGATTTGCTGAATCCGGATGTTCATATCGCTCTGCATCTGATGTTCATATAGCCCCGCATCTGTGGCTGGTTTTTTTGGGTCTTCTTCCGATTTTACCGCAGCTGAACCGCGCTTTTTTGGTGAACTGCCATTATATTCATGATATGGTGGTCACAACCATTCGTTGATTGCTCCCGTTCAAAAATACCGCTGATCACACAACGGTCAAAATGCATGGAAGAAAAAGTAGCAGATGAAAGAAACCGGATTGGGAATCTCACGGTACTGCGTGACAGTTTTGACTATCTGGATGCGGTCCTGGATCTGAACCGCCGCGTTTTCGGTGAGGATCGTCTTATCAACCGCCTGGACCATGAGCCGCTCATATTCCTTACGGCCCATTGCGACGGCCGCCTGGCCGGATTCAAAATCGGATACGCATTGAACCGTCGGGTTTTCTATTCGGCGAAAAGCGCCACCGACCCCGCTTTCCGCAATCGTGGTGTGGCCAGGGTGCTTATGGATGCCATGATCCATGACGCCATTCTGCTCGGTTTCCGGGAAATGCAGTATGACACCTTCCCCGCACTCTATCCCGGCATGATCGTGGTTGGCCTCAAATACGGATTTCGTATAAAGGGCTTGCACTGGAATCCGGATTACGGCGACTTCCAGGTCCGTCTCGCCCGACAGCTGAAAAATTGGCAATCTCAACCGGGATCCCGGGATGAATTTTATGAGTCCCAGATAAGCTTAAGATCCC
>SL_8KL_010_SEDDRAFT_10000347_pt1 | contig 39845 bp, 33 predicted proteins | sample SodLakKL_010_SED_4_FD_11160 | JGI IMG/M metagenome (IMG submission 11160)
GCGGCATCTTCCCGGCCAACAGCACCCGCGATGACATTGAGATCTACGCGGATGATGCGCGCGGGGAAGTGCGCGCCGTCCTGCGGATGCTGCGCCAGCAGGCTCAGAAGCGGCAGGGGCAGCCCAACCGGTGCCTGGCCGACTACATCGCCCCGAAAGAGACCGGCCTGCTGGACCATATCGGCGCGTTTGCCGTTACGTCGGGACATGGAATTGATGTGCCGCTGGCGCGTTTCGAGGCGGATCATGACGATTATTCGGCCATCATGCTAAAGGCTCTGGCCGACCGGCTGGCAGAGGCGGCGGCCGAGTGGCTGCACAAAAAAGTGCGGCGCGAGATCTGGGGCTACGCCCCCGATGAGGACCTCGGCAACGACGCGCTGATCCGGGAGGCCTACCGTGGTATACGTCCCGCCCCCGGCTACCCCGCCAATCCCGACCACACCGAAAAACCGCTCCTTTTCGACCTGATCGACGCCACGGAGCGCACCGGCATCACCCTGACCGAAAATTTCGCCATGTCGCCGGCGGCATCGGTCTGCGGGCTCTACTTCGCGCATCCCGAGTCGTCCTACTTCTCTGTTGGACGCATCCTGGAGGATCAGGTCGCCGATTATGCGCAACGGAAAGGGATGCCCCTGGAGGTGATGGAAAAGTGGCTGGGTCCCAACCTGGCCTACGATCCGGCGAAACGAAGCGCCTCTTCCAGCCGCGCCTGACGGGCCGGACGCATCCAACCGCCCAGACGCTCCCCGAAAAAACCTGCCGGCACTTCCGGCGAGGCGAGGTAGATCAGATTGCGGTAGGTTTCAAAAAAGAACAGGTCTATTGGCCGCTCCAGCGCTTTTTCCACGAGCTCGACAGGAATCCGTTCCGCAGCAGGCACCGGATTCCTCCGGAACCACTCGGCAAAAAACACACGGACCATTAGCGGGTCACCGGATCCGGCAACAAATTCCGGCGGATGCTCCATCGAAAGGCCGGGTTTGTACAGAATCCGGACCATCTCCTGCCACCGTTCCGGATCCGACCGGCGCTGCCAGGCCTGGTACGCCTGTTTTTCGGCAACGCTTGACACCTCCCCCGTGACCGTCCGGCTGCCTGTTCCGGCCGATTGTTCCTTTTGCCCGGTGCGCTTTTCCCTTTCCGGAACGCGTAGCGCATTCTCCCGCAGCTCCAAAGCCCTTTCACGCAGCTCCCAAGCCCTTTCCCGCTGTCCGGCTTCCATATGCGCATCGGCCAGCCTGACACGCAGCAAAGGGTGCTCCATCAATCCCGGATGCTCCTTCGCCGCAGCCGTGAATTCCTCTGCGGCCTTTCCCGGATAGCCCATTTCCAGCCGGAGCTGCATCCACTGCATCCATCCGGCTTCCCATCGGGGTTGGGCATCCAGCACATCCTCCAGCAGTGCCACGGCGCGGACCGAGTCGCCGCGCGCCAGTGCAAACCGGAAGGCATCGGGCTTTCGCTGCGCGGAGGTCCAGGTGCGCGGACAGCGTTCGTCGAACAGCGACGGCGTTGTGAAGAGGGCCTGGGCGAGCACCGTTTCCTCTTCCGTGACGGTCACCCCGGCAACCTTGTGGTGCCACGCCGTAACCGCATCCCCAAGCCGGTCGCCGTAACCCGCTTGCAGTGATGACCGGCGATACGCCTCTTTGAAACGCTCCACCGGGTATTCCTGCAGCAGGGTGGCGACAAAAGAGCCCGAAACGGCATAGGCGGCGGGACCTGTTTCGCGATAGAAACCCGTGAACGAAAACAGCCGCTCCAGCTCTTCCCGGGAATAAAACGCATCGTTGGAGACCACCATCTGGTCATGGGTGAGCCGGGTGGATGAGGCCGGTGCCAGTGCCACGGCAAGGCCTTCCACCAGTCCGATGCTCCACGAGGCGTTCAGCAGGCGGTTGCCGAACCGGCGTGCGATTACATGTACCATTTCGTGCCTCAGCGTCCCGTCCAGGGCCGATTTCCGCATGTGCATCTGGGGATGGCGGCTCCAGACCGGCACATAGCTGACGCCTTTGGCGCCGGTAAGCTGCTGCATCTGCCATTCCTCGCCATAGAGATAGCTTCGGATGCGCTTCCCCTCCGGCCACCGGATTCCGAGCGTATCGGTCAGTTCCCGAAAATGAAACTCGTGAAGGCGTCCGAGAAAAGCCGCTTCATGCGGGTGGAAGTCGCTTTTTGAATAGTAGAGCTCGAAGTGTTCGGTCTGGTGGCTGCCGCCGAGCCCTGCGCGTATCCGTGACTCCGGCGAGATGATGCCATGTTGAGTTGCAAGCAGGTAGTTGAGGGAAATCGATAGCAGGATCAGGGCGAAAATGCCCTTAAGGAGTCCGTCCGGGCCGCGAAGATGGGGAATGAGCCAGAAAGCGGCAATCCATCCCAGGGTGATGAAGCGGTAGAGGATCATCCGGCCGGGAAAATGCACATTCTGATCATAGATGGCTCCCGGCCAGTAACCGAATACATGGTTGAAAAAGAAAAGTTGCGGGAGGAAATACATCGAAAGCAGCACGCCGCCGGTGGCAACTGCAACGATGAAGAGGACCGCGGCAAGCCGTGGCAGGGGGGGGCCGAGATACCGTATTGCCCGTCCGGCCGAAAACCCGAAAAATACGCTGAATAGTGGAATAAAGAGCCAGAATGCCGCGCCATCGGCGCTCAGGCATCCCGTCAGGCCATCCCGGATGACAAGGGGGATGGCGACGGCATAGACGAACGCGGTGAGCAGCAGCACGCCGCGGTCCCGGGCACCCGGACGTGCCGCCATCCACGCCCCTGCAAACGCGCCGACTGTCCCGGCAACCAGCGCCGAATCCAGATGGAACGAACGGACGAGCGGAAACAGCAGCAGGACGCAACCGAGGGCCACCGCTCCTGCTAAAAAAAGCAGCCGGTTTCTGCGGATTCCTTGTGTTTTATGTGCGTTTCCTGACATCATCACCTATGGTACCCATTCCGCGACCGGTTTGTCAAAAAGATTTTGCGATTTGCAATTTTTTACATGGAACTCATTGCTGCTGATCTCCATTATGAGTATTGTAAAATAAACGGAACCTAATGGTTTTACTATGTGCGCCTGCCCACTAAAACACGCTGCGACCAATAATGCAGGCACCCGTCGATTTCCCGTTTGGGGAATGACAAAGCCGGTGCTTATGCTCTTTGCACTCTTCGTTTTGATGGCGCCGCCGCTTCAGGCTGATGATAACCGTGTTGCTGTCTCTTTTATCCCCGGGGTTCCCGGCATGACAGAGGCCCTTGAGGAGAGCGGGGTGTTCTGGCTTGGGGTGGATATGAAGATCAAGGAGGGGTGGCACATTTACTGGCGGAATCCCGGCGATTCGGGGCTGCCAACGACCATACGCTGGAACCCTCATCCGAGCCTGAGTCCCGGAGAGATACACTGGCCGCGACCTTCGCGCTTTGATGAAGACGGGATTACGACATACGGGTATTCGGACAGGGTCACGCTCCTCGTTCCCGTATCACTGACACAGGGCGGACCGCCGCCGGATTATGACACATGCGTGGACACGGCCGGGGAAACATCCGGAAATACCTCCGGTCGCCCATCTGTGGACGCATCGGGGGAAATATTTAAGGATGCGCCCGGTGACACTTCCGGGAATCTACCGGAATCCGGTATTGACTGTGGAAAGGAGAATGGATCTCCTTTCGGTGGTGGGTTTTCGGAACAACCCCTGTCGGCCGATCTGAACTGGCTGGTTTGCAAGGATATCTGCCTTCCCGAATCGGCAACCGTCTCCATAGCCGTTGGAGAAAGGGGAAGCTTTGAAGGGTACTCGGGCAGCGGTGCGGATCGCATTTCCCAATCCATGAACCTGGTCCCCGATACCGTAGAAGAGTGGCAGGGACACGCTGTTCTGGCTGACGGGCGATTTGAGATCACACTCACGCCACGTGCCGGCAATGCCGTTTTTCCGGATGAGCAGGACATCTATTTTTATCCCGATCGCCAGGGGCTGATCGAACACACGGCACCCCAGGAAGTGTCCCGCTACGGGGACACGCTTGCGATCGTGATCCCGGCATCGCGGTATCTGAGGTCCGCGCCCGGCGAAATCCGTGGTGTTCTTTCTGCGAAAGAGAGCTGGATCCGCGACTGCAACACGCCGGCCATAGAGATGGTCATGCCGGTCACCGAACGGGACGGCGGGAACTGAAAAGAATACCGGAACTGATCTTTACCAAACCATCACGTTAAAAGGAGAAACCATCATGAAAAATCGTATCACAACCATCGCAGTAGTGTTGTTCTGTGTATTCTTTGCCGGTTTTGCAATGGCAGAAGACCGCAAAGGACCGGAAATCGGCAAAAAAGCGCCTGATTTCACCCTGCCGGATGCAGCAGGCGCAGAGCACACGCTTTCGGATTTCGAGGGCAAGTACGTCGTACTTGAGTGGCTGAACCATGATTGCCCGTTCGTTGTGAAGCATTATGCCACGGGAAACATGCAGATGCTGCAGGAAAAGTACCGCGACCAGGGTGTTGTCTGGCTCTCCATCATTTCCTCCGCCCCTGGCAAGCAGGGCCATCTGGAACCGGATGAAGCAAAAAAAGTCACGCGCGAGAAGCAAGCCAGGCCCACCGCCGTTCTTCTTGATCCGGAGGGAACCGTTGGCCGTGCTTACGATGCCCGGGTTACACCGCACATGTACATTATTGATCCCGATGGCATGCTGAGATACATGGGCGCCATTGACGATCGTCCAACAGCCAACCACGCCGATGTCGAAGGGGCAAGGAATTTCGTAAGCGAGGCGCTGGACCTGCTGCTGGAAGGGCGGGATGTCGAAGTCACCTCGCATCAACCCTACGGCTGTACGGTAAAATACTGATTCGCTCCGGAGGCGATCAGATAAAGAGGACAAGCGACGCGAGGCAGGCCAACCGGGTGCGTCTCGCGCGCCCCCCATACACACCCTTTCCCCCATCTCCAATATTCCATTGAAGNACAACCGGGATACTCTCGTTGAAAAACACATTGGGCGGCAAAGCCTGCGGGTCGCCCAATGTGTGCGTTTCAACATTATTTGTTGCAACAGATATTTTTCTTTCGTATCATAAGCTCTCACCCGAAGCGCCATATCGCTCACACAGATTTCCATGATACAGGAAAAAGAGACAGTAAAAACCCGCTACCGGAACGATCGGCACAAAGCCGTTGCCAATTTTCTATTTACCTATAGCAACGTTACTTCGCGTCTGCAAAAGATGCTGAGTGAGCACCAGCTTTCGCTGCAGCAGTTCAACATTCTCCGCATCCTTCAGCGCCGGCACCCGCAGCCTTCCTGTAACTGCAGCATACGCAAACAGATGCTGGATGCGCGATCGGACATCACGCGAATCGTGGATCGTCTTGCAAAGGACGGTATGGCGGTCCGCAAGAGTTGCAGTGATGACCGGCGCAAGGTGAACATCACTATTACACAGAAAGGGCTTGATCTGCTGGCCCGCCTGGATCATCTGAATGACAGGATGGATGGCACAATGGCTTGCCTGACGGACGGTGAGGTCGCTGAATTGAACCGGTTGCTTGACAAGATCCGAAACCACTCCTGACCATATCCATGCACAGCGCCAAAAACGAATCTGAAGAGAACATGACGGACAAACTGACAGCCGAAGAGTTGAAGAAGCAGGAGGATTTCAATGCAGAGATCATTCCGCACCTGGATGCTACCTACAACTATGCCCTCCGTCTGACTACGGATCCAAACGATGCGGAGGATCTGCTGCAGGACAGTATCGTCAAGGCCTTCCGGTTTTTCAACAGCTATCAGAAAGGGACAAACGCCCGCGCCTGGCTTTATCGCATCGTCAAAAACTCCTATATCAACAACTACAGAAAGGCCGCCCGTCAACCGCAGCACGTAGATTACGAAGAGGTGGCGACCTATTACGAAACCATCCGGAGCGAGCAGAGCGACACCACTGACCTTCAGGCCAAATTCTACCGCGGGGAATACGATGACGATTTCAAGAAGGCNCTGGACAACTTGCCGGAGGATTTCCGGACACCGCTGTTGCTGTGCGATGTAGAGGATTTCACCTATGAGGAGATTGCCAACATGCTGGACGTTCCCATCGGCACCGTGCGTTCCCGCCTGCACCGCGGGCGCAACCTCCTGAAGGAGAAGATCAAACAGATTGCGCACAAACGCGGCTATCTGAAAAACTGACAGGATCCGCAGCGCCTCCGATCCGCCGATCCGCTACACCTCCGATTCACCGGGCACCGGGCCTTGCTGCACCCGTTTTCGGGTCAGATCTTCAGCTGGATGGGAAAAGGGGCGTTATCCATCCACCACTTTGCGCCCCTGAGGATATTGGTGATGGTTTTTCCGTCCGTGATATCACCGTTGAACGCCGCCTCTACGGCTTTGGCAAACGGCATGCGGACCGGTTTCAGGAACTCGTCCTCGTCCACCCTGTTGTCCGAGACCTCCAGGTCCCAGGCCAGGTACAGGTAGATGATCTCATTGGTGTAACCGATGCACGGATGGAATCCACCAAGCGCGACCCAGTTCCTGCCTTTGATGCCCGACTCCTCTTCCAGCTCCCGTTTGGCGGTGACCATCGGGTCTTCCCCCGGATCGATCTTGCCTGCGGGCACTTCCAGGAAATTCTGTCGCAGCGGATAGCGGAACTGCTTGACCAGCTGCACCTCGCCCGTCTCAAAGACCGGCAGCACGGCACAGGCGCCGGGATGATCGATCCACTCGCGGTAGGATGTGCTCCCGTCCGGCAGCTGCACCTTGTCCTTGTACACGTGGAGCAGGTTGCCGGAGAAGATTTTTTCGGTTGTCAGCTGTTTCTCCAGAAGAGAATGGTCCGTTTCTTTCGTGTTCATCCGATAAATTTCTATTTTATGTTGCCGGGCAACGGTTCAGTACAGGACGCAAGGTACAATGATTCACCCGGAAAAATAAAACGCAAAATGTGAAAACCGGGCATGAACGCCCTCTGGCCGGATCCATCCACCAGATCACAGCAGCGAAATTATATGTAACCCAGGAGCGCCGTGAACGAAACCACCAATATCGACGGAAAGATCATCCCGGTAAAACAAGATGTGCTTACGCTGCCCAATGCCATTTCGCTGTCACGCGCGCTCATTGCCATCCCCATCCTCATCCTGCACCACGCCTCGGGAAAAGAGGCCAACTGGCTGATCGTTGCCCTCATCGGGTATGCCTTCATCTCGGACTACCTGGACGGTTACTTTGCCCGGAAACTCAACCAGGTCACCGAGTTCGGCAAGGTGGCGGATCCGCTGGCGGACAAGATCTGCGCCATCATCCTCTTTTTCTACGCCGTCCTGATAGGGATCATACCCCTGTTTTTCTTTTTCATCATGATCGCCCGCGATCTGCTCATACTGACCGGATCACTCCTCATTAAACGCAAGCGGGGAAAATATGCCATGTCGGTAGTGTCCGGGAAGGTGACCGTCAACGTGCTCGCCATCTACTGGATTGTCGCTTTCTTTTTCCCCGAAAGAGAACAAACGATCGAATTTTTAATGTGGTTAAGCATTATTTTAATGATATACTCACTGGGCTCCTATGTGCACCGGTACATCATGATCCAGAAAAAGGGTGCGGAGTTCAACTGAGGTGTCGGTACCCCTCACACGCAACAGAAACACCTAAAGCATCAACGGCACAGGTACATTCGCAATGGGAATTTTTGATAAACTGGGATTCGGGAAAAAGGAGGAAAAACTTCTGGAGGGACTGGAAAAAACCCGCACCGGGTTCCTGGACAAAATAAGCAAGGCGCTGGTCGGCAAGGACAAGGTGGATGACGAGGTGCTCGACGACCTGGAGGAGATCCTCATCACATCCGACGTGGGCGTAAAAACGACACTGGAAGTGATCCGGCGCATCGAAGAACGCGTAGCCCGGGACAAGTTCATCAGCAGCAGTGAATTGCAGCAAATCCTCAAGGAAGAGATCACCAGCCTGCTGAAAGAGAACGAGGCCGATCGCCCGGCCGAATTTGACGCCGAATTCCGCGAGAAACCACACGTCATCATGGTCGTTGGTGTAAATGGCGTCGGAAAAACCACCACCATCGGCAAGTTGGCACACATGTACAAACTGGCCGGCAAGCAAGTGATGCTCGGAGCCGGCGACACATTCCGGGCCGGGGCCGTTGAGCAGCTTCGGATCTGGAGCGAGCGCGCGGGCGTCACCCTCATCCAACAGGGACAGGGTGCCGATCCCGCCGCCGTTGCCTATGACACCGTGGCCTCCGCCAAATCAAAGGGTGCCGATATGGTCCTGGTGGATACGGCCGGCCGCCTGCACAACAGAAGGGCCCTGATGGACGAACTTGGGAAAATTAAGCGCGTCATGGGAAAGGTGGTCGAGGGTGCGCCCCACGAGGTGCTTCTGGTACTGGATGCATCCACGGGTCAGAACGCGCTTCAGCAGGCCCGGGCCTTTTCCGAAGTCGTGGATGTTACCGGTCTGGCACTGACCAAGCTTGACGGAACGGCAAAGGGTGGCATTGTCATCGGAATCTCACACGAAATGAGCGTTCCGGTAAAGTATATCGGTGTGGGGGAAAAGATCGAGGACCTGCAGGTGTTCGAAAGGGGACAGTTTGTGACGGCGCTGTTCGAAAAGAAGACGGCCTGATCCCGACTTTAACTGTCTGCGCACCTGCGCTCCATCCATCATCGGGATGGAACGGCGCTTTCCCCGAACTCCAGGCGGTCGGTTTCCGGTCGGTTTTCCGATTCTGTCAGGTACCAGGTGAGCTCCGTGACCAGTTTCGTCCTGGCGGCAAGCAATGGAACGGCAATGCGGTCCGGAGTATCAGAGGGACGGTGATAGTGGTCGTGCAGCCCGGAGAAGAAGAATACGAAAGGGATATTCTGTTGCGCAAACGGCCAGTGATCGCTTCTCCTGTAGAGCTGCAGACGGTGGGTTGTATCATTGTAGGTTTCGTCCAGAATGAGCTCCGATGTGGCCTCATTGGCCTGCCGGACCAGCTCGTCGAGCATGCTGGATACCATTCCGGCTCCTATCACATAGATATAGTCCTGATCTTCACGTCCGGCATACTCGTTATCCACATAACCGACCATATCCACGTTGACATTGGCTATGATGTCGGAATCCGGGAAGAGGGGATTGTCCACAAAATAGCGGGATCCGAACAGGCCCCACTCCTCGGCGGCGGTGTGCAGAAACACCAGTGTGCGTGAGGGCCGGTATCCTTCTTCGGCGGCTTGCCGGAACGCCTTCGCAACCTGCATGAGCACGGCCGTGCCGCTGGCATTGTCATCGGCCCCGCTGTAAACGATATCGTCGTCATCATCCGGTTGTCCCAGCCCCATGTGGTCATAATGAGCGGAGAGCACCACGATCTCACGGCTCAGTTCTTCGTCCGCGCCGGGAAAAACGGCGACAATATTATCCTCTTCGAAAGAGCGGGATTCCATAACGGGCCTGTTGCGAAGCCGGAATCCGGTTTGTTCCGGGACGGGGGAGGATGTGTGGCTCTGCCAGTGGGTCCGCAGGCTGTCAAGCTGCCGGGTCTGGTCGAGCCCAAGCATGCCAAGAGCCAGGTCTGGATGTACGGATACGGCCAGGCCGGGCGACCAGTCTGACATGCGATAGCGTGCGCCGGGACGGCGTATGCCTCTCGGACGCTCCAGCTGGCGGCTCATGTCCCGGGCCTGCTGCTCCCATTCGTCCGGATCCTCTTCCGTGATAAAGATCACGCCGGCCGCCCTGTAATTGCGGGAAAGATAGCGCACAATGTCCGTGCGTGACCGCTGGTCGTCCGGTCCGGGCGCGAAGACCAGGGCCCAGCTGTTTTCCAGGGATGCTGCGATGGTGCGGGAAATCTCGTCGCCTCTGTCAAACCGGGCATCTCCGGCAAAAACAACCGGGGCGTCATGTTCCCGGGCGCCATCCATGAGGGGATAGAAGCCGGCCTGTCCGCCCTTTTCAAGATGCGTGCGGGAGAAAAAGACGGTATCCAGGCCATCCGTCTGGTAAATATCATAGGAAACCGAGTTCCAGAAAATGCCTTCCAGGGCAAACGGCTGGCGGATGACAGAGATTGATTCATCTGATGCGCGGATGGCGTTGGTGTAAAACCCGTCGATAAAATCCGCTGCCATTGCCGAGCCCGGCTGCCCCGTACCGCGTCCCTTGAGAGAATCGGATGCCAGGATGTGAATTTTTCCGTCCAGAAAAGCTGCATCCACATAACGGGAAGGGCTGTCGGTGGCTGCTGTCCGGGCTTCCTCCAGGATGGGTGCCTGGGCGAGAGCCTCTGCTGCGGGGGCGCCGTTGAGCGCGAGGGCAAGCAATAGTGTGACCAGAAGGCCGTCGACCGGCCGTTGCAGTAATCGAATCATGATGATCAGGATGAGTTGCCGCTTGTATTTCCAGCTCCGACCAGTTCGTCGGGCGTGTGGAGTTCAATATAGAACTCCGCGAATGCACCGGTGGTGAGCAGTTTTACCTGCCTCTCCTTGATGAGTTCAAGGATGGCAAGAAAGGTTACAATGACATAGATCCGTGAGGCCAGGCCGGTGCAGATCTGCTGAAACGAACTCTTGCCGTGCTTGCGCAGGTGGGTGATGACATAATCCGACTGGGTCTCGACGTCGGTTTCAATGCGGTGCACATCGTGATACTGGATCTCGGTTACCGACTTCATGACATTTTTGAATGCCGCCATGATATCTATCATGGTGACCTCCCGGAGCGCTTCGCCTTTCTGCTCCTGTTCCACCTGGTCCGGTTCGTTGTAGCCGCGGGTATAGGAATACCTGGCTTTTTTGTCGAGAAGCGTCATTTCACCAGCCACTTCCTTGTAGCGCTTGTATTCCAGCAGGGCCTGTACCAGTTCATAGCGGGGATCGTCTTCCGGCTGGTCGTCCTCATCGGTATCCGGTACCGGAAGCATCATTCGCGCCTTGATGGCCATGAGCGTGCTGGCCATATAGATGAACTCGCCGGCAACACCAAGGTCCAGCTCCTCCATAAAACGTATGTATTCCAGGAACTGCCTGGTTATATAGGATATGGGAATGTCGTATATATCTAGCTCGTCCCGCTTTATAAAAAAAAGCAACAGGTCGAGCGGTCCTTCGAAATTTTGAAGCTGTACACGATACATAAAGTGCTGGATTTTCTGAGAAAATAAACTTTTTTACAACATGATGCGCGCTGGCTTTTCTTATTTTTGTTCCGGGCGGATGAAGTTGTCACCAATATGTGCTCACTTGTTGACAGTTACGGTAGCAAGGTGTTTCTTTTTTTTATCGCAGGCGTAGTCGTGCAGCGTGTGTTTTGGGCTGTGCTTGCCGGACCAAATGAAATAAAGGAGTCGTATGGATTACGGAAAGTTGGTAGATGCTTTGGAAAACGGAGATTCGAAAGAGCTTGAGGCACTGTACACCGAGGCCTTTCAGATACTCTGCCGGTTTCTGCGCACTACGATGAGGGCGCACCATCAGGATGCCCAGGAGTGTGCGCAGCACGCCCTGGTTATGACCATGGAGCGGTTGAGGAAGGGTGCGATCCGCAATCCCGACAAAATCTACTCCTATCTTCTTCAGAGTGCAAAGAACAGGTATATGCGGATCTGTCATGAGCGTGACCGGAACAATTTTCAGGATAACATAGAGCGCTATGCGCCGGTTGAGGAACAAATAGACAGCCTTGTTGTGCAGGAGAAAAAGAATGCCCTTATGGCCTGCATCTCCGAACTGGAAGAGTCCTCAAGAGAGTTCGTTCTCTACTGGATGGAACACCCCGAAGCGCGCAGCGGAACCATAGCGCGGCATTTCAACATTTCGGTAAACAACGTCTGGACAAAGCGGCACCGGCTTGTAAAGAAACTGAGCGAGTGTGTCCGGAAAAAAATAAACAAATAACTGTAAGGAATGGCTCCGATCGTTGTCTTATAGGTAAACATTTCAAACGAAGACCCCGATATGCAAAAAGAACATTTACCGGATATAGCACAGGCTATTGATGATTATCTGAACGGCAAGCTGGATAATTCGCAGATAGATGCCCTGTGGGTGCGCCTGATGCAGCACCCCGGGTATTACGTCATGCTCGAAACCCAGGCAGCCATGAAACGGGTAAACGTCCCGGAATTCCGTAAAAAACTTGAGAACGGACATGATTTTTATCCGGACGACGATGAGCCTGGAAAAGGCATGGTCCGGGAGAGCAAAACAATGTGGGTCGCAGCGCTTGCTGCCGTTTTTCTTCTGGCGCTCTTCCTCAATCTGTTCCGCACAAGCGTAGAATCAGAACTGTCCCCGGCCATATCGCAAATCCATACTTCCCACCTGATCTCACCGGATATATCCCGCTCTTCGACCGACAACATGTCCGAGCTTGAGCAGGGACTGTACCGGGCCTATCTGCTTTCAGTTTCCGGTGATTTGAGCAGCGCCATTTCGGAATACGAGCAACTTGCAGGGTTCGTTGATCCCGGCTACAACTGGGTTCAGTATAATCTTGCAATCCTGCTTTTCAACTCTGGCGAGTACCTGGCCTCGTCGGAACACTTTAGCCGTGTCGACTGTGGAATGCTGGGTCACACCGCCCGCAGGGAATCCTGCTACTGGTTCAAGGCAAACAGTTATGTCGCGGCCGGCAACCTGGAGCAGGCCTGGAGTGCCGGAAACAGCGCGCTGGAGCTTCCCGGGTACTATCGGGACGAGATCATTGAACTGTTGCGAAAGATCCGCTACGTATTGGAGAACCGGGACTAGATGGAAGCCCCGGGGGTTTCAAACCCTGCCGGTACGGGATCCCCCATCGCAGCAGTATGCTCCATGAACATTCGGTGTGCTCCCTTGCCGGGCTCCCCGTTCTTCGGATAGCATCTTTTGTAGTCTCCGTCCGGTTGAAGCGCCCATCTTTGTGAATTATCATTGAGGTAGGTTTCCAGAACAAACATCAGATAAGATCTAATCGGGGCGGTGTCGACGGGTACCAGCACCTCCACCCTCTTATCCAGGTTTCTGCGCATCCAGTCGGCAGAACCTATGTAGCACAGGTTTTCCCCGCCATGATGAAAATAATAGATCCTGGAGTGTTCCAGATACCGGCCTATTACGGAGTTAACGGCAATGTTACCCCCTGTCCCTTTCACTCCGGCACGAAGCCGGCAGANACCGCGGACGATCAGGTCGATTTTCACCCCGTTCCGGGCGGCATCGTACAGCTCTACCAGTATCGCAACCTGCTTGCCACGTTCCGCCGCACGGATCAGCGCATGGAGGTGCGGAGAATCGTCGGAAGTCCGGTAGATGGTCTGCTTGATTGCCATCACGTCAGGGTCATCCGCCGCTTCCCTGACAAAGCGCTCCACAGAGGTGGAAAAGCTGTGATAGGGATGGTGCACCAGGATGTCCCCTTTTTTAATGATATCAAAAACGGACTCTGGATTGTCATCACCCTCATGGCGGAACGCAGGGTGCGGGACCGGCACCCATTTGTCATATCGTAATTCGGGAAATCCTTCCAATCCGTACAGTTCCATGGCATCAGCCATCCCGATGGGCTGGTCTGTCTCATAGACATCTTTCTCTGAAAGGTCCAGGTGTTTCAGAATCATGGACCTGATATGGTCCGGCATGTCACTCTCCATTTCCACCCGCACGATTTCGGCAAAACGGCGTTCCCGAAGCTCTTCCTCGATCATTTCCAGAAGATCGTCCGCCTCTTCCTCGTTTCGGCTGATGTCGGCATTTCGGGTCACCCGGAACACGTGAGATGACAGAACCCGGGCACCAGAAAAAACATGGTCCAAATGGTTCCGTATCACATCCTCGATCAGGATCAGTGAACGTTTGCCCTTCTGATCCGGTACCGGCATCCAACGCTTCAGGTTTGATGGGATTTTGAGACGGGCAAAAAGAGTGCCGCCCGTGGCCGGGTTCTGCAGCTCTACCGCCAGCGACAGGCTTTTATTGGAAATGAATGGAAACGGGTGTGAGTGATCGATCGCAAGGGGAGTGAGCAGCGGATATATCTGCTCAAAGTAGTGCTTGTCAACCGACTGTTTTTGCTTTTCTTCCAGTTCGTGGTAGCGCCGAAAAGATATCCCCTGGCCTGCAAGCTGCGGAACCAGTTCTCCGAAAAGGCATTTTATGATGGTTTTATCCATCTTTCGTATCTCTTTTCGGATTATCTTGAGTTGTTTTTTCGGGGTGAGGCCATCCACGGAAAGCTTGTACACCCCGGCCTCTACCTGCCTTTTCAGGCCGCCAATCCGTTTCTGGTAGAACTCATCCAGGTTGCTGCATACGATTCCGATAAATTTCACGCGTTCCAGGAGCGGGTTGCGCTCATCAAGCGCCTCATCCAACACCCTGGCATTGAACTGCAGCAGGCTCAGTTCGTGATTGTGAAACAGATCCGGGTCCGGTTTCCTGCCCTCGCTGCTGCCCGCTATGCTTGCTTTCTCCTTTTGTTCCTTCTTGCTCATTGTATCAGTACTCATTGTATCCGAATCATAAAAATTACGGAGGTTTTTTCGGCCCCCGGACACAGCCCCTGTTGAGTTGCCATCCTTTTCCGAATAATGCAGCCAATAATGGACTTCCCGGACGGCAATGTCAAACGTTTTTTGGCAATTGTACCCCTCCGCTGTGTATTTTGTCTCGTCTGCATTACCCATCACCAGCAATATCACCGAAATTGTGGCAAATCCCCTTTTGAATGCATCCGATCAGGATCCCGGGTTCGAACAACACATCCGGCCCTCCCGGTTGCAGGAATTTATAGGCCAGCACAAAATCATCTCCAACCTGGAGGTGTTCATAAAGGCCGCCCGCAAGCGGGGCGATGCTCTGGATCACGTGATCCTTTCCGGTCCCCCGGGACTTGGCAAAACAACCCTGGCCTACATCATTGCACATGAAATGGGGGTGCAGATCAAGCCAACTACGGGCCCCGTCCTGGAAAAACCGGGTGACCTGGCCGGCATGCTCACCAATCTGGAGAGAGGGGATGTGCTCTTCATCGATGAAATCCACCGGCTGAACCCGATTGTGGAGGAGTATCTCTATTCGGCCATGGAAGATTTCAAGCTGGATATCGTCATTGACTCCGGTCCGAGCGCCCGCAGCGTGCAAATCGATCTGATGCCGTTCACCCTGATCGGCGCCACCACCCGCAAAGGGTTGCTCACGTCGCCGCTGAGGGCCCGCTTCGGAATCGATCTGCGGCTCGATTATTACGGCGTGGAGCTGCTGCAGCACATTGCCGTCCGATCCGCCGGAATTCTCGGGCTCCGAATCACCGAAAAAGGCGCCTATGAGCTGGCCCGCCGAAGCCGCGGCACCCCGCGTATCGTTAATCGCCTACTGCGCCGTACCCGTGATTTCGCGGAAGTTGAAGAAAGGACCGAGATAGATGAACAGATCGCCGACAAGGCACTCAATGCCCTGGACGTCGACCCGCGCGGACTCGATGAGATGGATATCCGCATCCTGAACAGCATCATCGAAAACTACCGCGGCGGTCCCGTAGGCCTGGGAACGCTGGCCGTGGCTGTCGGCGAGGACAAGGGAACCATTGAGGAGGTGTACGAGCCCTTCCTGATCCAGGAAGGCTTCCTGCAGAGAACACCCAAGGGCCGCGTGACCACGCAGAAAGCCTTTGAATACCTCGGCATTCCCCTTCCCGGCAAAGGTCCGGCCGGAAACAATCTGTTTTCCGCCGGCAAGTGATGCTTCCGCTTTTTTTTGTATATTTGCCAGCTACAAAATACTGTTAACCGACCCTGCTCCAACACCTAATTGCAATGAAATATCTCTTTACTTCCGAATCTGTTTCCGAGGGACACCCGGACAAAGTGTCCGACCAGATTTCCGATGCCATCCTGGATGCCATGCTTGCCCAGGATCCCAATTCGCGCGTTGCCGTCGAAACACTTGTCACAACCGGCCTTGTCGTCGTCTCCGGTGAGGTGACCACCGAGGCCTATGTTGACGTCCAGGAGGTTGCCCGCACAGTGATCCGCGAAATCGGTTACACGAAGCCCGGATACCGTTTTGATGCCGATTCGTGCGGCGTCATGGTCACTATCCACCAGCAAAGTGCGGATATCGCCATGGGCGTGGACCGGCTGGGTGCCGGCGACCAGGGCATGATGTTCGGCTATGCCACGCGTGAAACCCCGACCTTCATGCCGATGGCGCTGCAATTCGCCCACGACCTGGTGCGCGAACTGGCCAATATCCGCAAGAACACCGGCGAAATGCCTTATCTGCGGCCGGACAGCAAAAGCCAGGTAACCGTAGAATACGATGAAAAAGACAATCCCCTTCGGGTTCACACCATCGTTATCTCCACCCAGCACGACGAGGATGTGGAACAGGACAAAATCCGGGAGGATGTCCAGAAGCACCTCCTGCCCCGCGTCATCCCCAAAGAACTGATGGATGACAAAACCATCCTGCACGTCAATCCAACCGGAAAATTCGTTATCGGCGGACCGCACGGCGATACCGGCCTGACCGGCCGCAAGATCATTGTGGATACGTACGGAGGCCGCGGCGCTCATGGCGGCGGTGCCTTTTCCGGCAAGGACGCCTCCAAAGTCGACCGGAGTGCAGCATACGCCGCCCGGCACATCGCCAAAAACATTGTGGCGGCAGGCATTGCGGATGAGTGCCTGATCCAGCTCGCCTATGCCATTGGCATTCCCGAACCGGTTTCCATCAATGTCAAAACCTTCGGAACCGGAAAAACAAGTGATGAAAAGCTGGTTGAACTGATCCATAAAAATTTCGACTGCACTCCGGACGGAATTATCCGCCGTTTTGATCTGCGTAAGCCCATCTTCCGCAATACGGCCGCATATGGCCATTTTGGCCGGGAAGAATTCCCCTGGGAAAAACTGGATTACGTCGACGAACTGAAAAAACAGGCCGGACTCTAAGCAGGGCCCGCCAGGCGCATTCCCGCTCATAAACCGACAGCAGCAACCTGCTTCAACGGACAGCAGCGAGCTTCGTCAGCGGACAGTGGCGTCCTGGTGGATGATGCGTCCGAAAAACAGGCCGTTGGCAAACAGCCGGTTCGTGCCGAACCAGAAGGCGCGGAAATTCGGATTGTCCGTTGTCATGATTACCCGTCCCGAGCCCATGCGCCCTATCAGGTAAACCGGGCGCTCCGGCAGCCATTCCAGGTTTTCGGTGGATACGAATCCGCTCAGCAACGGCTCTTTGGTATATCGCACCGGTACCGCAAATCGGTTTTCCGGATGCTCAAGGAACAGGGTGCTGTTCCTGAAAACCGGTAATGTGTCGCGCTTGAAGCCATAACCGAGCGGATGGGTCCGGTCCAGCTCAGCTTCCATGATTACCCCGCCAATGACTCGCGAACCACGCAAGGATGCCAGGTCCCGGTACCGGAGCTCCTTATTTTCGGAATGGGAGTATTCTGGTTTTTGTATTTCAAAGTCCAGCCAGTCAAGGCCGTCCATCCAGGAAACAGCGCCTTTTTGCAGCATCAGGGTGTTGCCTGCTTCGACCCACTGCTTCAGCCGGTCCCGGAAAGCGCCGGGAAGCCGCTGATAATTGCCGTGTACCATGACCACGGTATTGTACCTGTCCAGGTCGATACTGTTCAGGTATCTGACATCGGCCATGGTAACCGGCATCCGGTATCGCTGGTCCAGAAGGTGCCACACTTCGCCTGCTTCATACATGTTGACTCCGTCACCCGTGACGACCATGACACTGGGTTTTTCAACCATCTGAAAGGACGGACTTCCCAAGTCCATTCCGCGGGCCGTCAGGCCGGTGTTTGCCATGTGCACATCCAGCCCGTCCTCCTTTGCCACCTCCATCATCAGCTCCCGGAGCGCATCCGCATCCACCCGGTCCTGAATGCCGGCACTTACAAGGATGGTACCATAGTCGAAATCATGCGGCCCTTCCGCTGTTACCGCCCGGAAAGGCTGCGTTGCGACCTTGATACGCACGCCGGTATCCATCAGACGGTATGCTGCACGCGGCGCATAGTACCCGTGCCATTCGAACAGATAGGCGTATGGATGGGGCTGATTTGCAGGCGGCGTTTTTGCAGAAGGGGTGCTTGCCGACGGGGTGTCAGTAGATGCCTTCGGGTCCGGGCCGGACCGGAACCGGCCTTCGGGTAAAGGTGTGTCGGCGACGGGTGGACCCAGCAGGTTTTCACTGTAACTCCGGCGGTCCAGTTCCGCATAGGGTATATCGAATGCCAGGGGAAGGGTCCATGTGGAAATGTCATAGAACACGCTGTCCCCGAATTCCTTGCGGGTCTCAAACAAGCTGCGGATCAGGCGGTATTGCGGCTGCCCGGCGGGTATGATCCATGCATTGCCGCTCTCGAAACGGTAGCCGTCCGCGGAAAGAGAACCCTCCAGTTCATGGATGCGAATATCATGATGCGAGAGCAGGTCCAGCAGGTGGGCATTGCGTGCCCGGTCGAACGGATCCCCGAAAACCCACGCTTTCACCGGATTGCCCCGGGCGTCCTCCAGAGCGCTTGAAGCGGATTCCCTCATGTGTTCGAGGAGTTCAAGGCGAATGTCCCTGGCACCATACAGCGTCGACAGCGAGGTCAGGAACTGATTGCGGATGGTCACCGGAAAGGCGACGTCTCCGTGCCTGCTTTCATGCAGGTGTCCGCGGGAGCTGGCTTGTTCAAACAGAATGCCAACCGTGCCCTGCAGATCCGGATAGGTGGAACCTTTTCCAATAAAGAAATCGTCAAAAAATTCACTGGTCCAGTAAAGCTGATCCACTTCATCCAGATATTCCGCGTGGTATTCCGCCAGTTTGGCGGTCAGTTCGAACGTGCGCGGGGGCGTAAGCGGATTGTCGCGTGAGGGGACTCCCGGCTGGAAAAAATAGGTTGACTGCGGCCCCATTTCATGGTGGTCGGTCAGCACATTGGGCTTCCAGGAATGGAATGTGCGTACCCGGCTTCGGCTTTCCGGGTGCTGGACCGGCATCCAGTCCCGGTTCAGGTCGAACCAGTAGTGGTTGGTCCTGGACCCGGGCCAGGGCTGGCGGTGTTCGCGATGGAAGGGGTCGGCGGAAGGCGTGAATGAGCGGTTGTTGTTCACCCATGTCGCAAATCGGTCGAGCCCGTCCGGGTTGTAGGTCGGGTCCAGCAGCACGACGGACTCCCGCAGCAGCTGTCCGATATCCTCCCCTTCGGCCGCCGCAAGATAATAGGCAACGAGCACGGCGGCATTGGCCCCGCTGGACTCGTTTCCGTGAACCGAATAACCCAGCCAGGTTACGACCGGCATTTGGCTCAGGTCGAGATCCATCGACTGCGACGGATCGCTCAGGGCCAGATGATCTGTCCGGAGGGAATCGATGGAGGCAAGATTGTCCGGGTGTGAAATCGTAAGCAGAAGCAGCGGACGGCGCTGCCATGTCCGTCCGTATTCCTGTATCTGGACGCGGTCCGACTCCCTGGCCAGACGGTACATGTAGGCCACGATCTGGTCGTGCCGGACGTGCCACTCGCCCGGCTCAAAGCCAAGCACCTCCACCGGGGAGGTGATATCGCCCCGGAACGATTCGGGCCGCGGCAGCGCCGTTCCGTCCGGCAAAAGAAGTGGCCAGAGATCCCCGGATATTACGGATTCTCGTGTGGATTCCGGAGTGGATTCCGCGGTGGATTCCGGAGTGGATCCCGCGGTGGATCCCGGATCAGTCCCAAGGGCGGACAGGGGTGAACCTGCCAGGATTGTGACAAGCAGCAAAAGTGAGAATAAAGGGGAGCTGTTGTACAATATCCTGGAAATGCATGAGCCGTAAAATGCGTTATTCATAAGAGATGGAGTAAATCAGATGGAATAAATTGGAATTGCCATGGTGCTGAAGGACGCGCCGGATGATGGTGTCGCCGACCCCGAAAGCGCAACCGTCATCCATCACACCGTACGAAGCTTCCATTATACTAAAGAAGCCTGTCATAGGAAAACCGGAATCAGGCTGAAAGCGATCACACAATCACGCCCAAAAAAACACCGCCATGTTTCAAAAGATAGAAGGGTACCCCGTTTACGGAGATCACGATGAGCAGACCATCCGGCAATTTCTGGATGTCATGAGCAGGGCAGAATATGGTGCCCTGATGGCGGACGGACATCTGGGCTATGTCATGCCCATCGGAGGGGTTGCGGCCTATCGCAACAAGGTGTCCCCCGTGGGTGTCGGATTTGATATCGGATGCGGCAACCTGGCTGTCCGGCTGGATATGCAGAAAAAAGACCTGAATCTGGACCTCCTGCTTGACCGCATCGAAAAATACATCTCCTTCGGTATCGGACAGACCAACCCGGAGGCCCCCCGCGATCATCCCATTTTCGACAGCGACGACTGGGACGCATACGAACCGGCCTCCCTGCGGGCCGAACTGAAGAAACTGGGCCGCGACCAGCTGGGTACCGTGGGTGCCGGAAACCACTACGTGGACATTTTTGCCGATGAACAGGATCGCATCTGGGTGGGCGTCCATTTCGGAAGCCGGGGGCTGGGACACAAAACAGCAACCGGATTCATCAACCTGTCGCAGGACCGGCCCTGGAATGTGCGCGCCGTGGAAAAAGAGGTGCTTCTGGATGTCGACAGCGACCTCGGCGAGCGATATTACCAAGCCATGCGGCTCTGCGGCGCCTATGCGTGGGCCGGACGCGAATGGGTGTGCGAGTATACGGCAAAGCTGGCCGGTGCCGAAATCGTTGAACGCGTCCACAATCATCACAACTATGCCTGGAAAGAGCAGCATCCGGATCCCGGATCGCTGAAACAGGATTTGGCAGATAATGCCGCAGAGGAGCGAACAAAGGGAAAGGATGGCGGCAAAAACACGTCGCGCAAAGCCACTTTGCGCGACTACCTGGTCATCCGCAAAGGCGCGACCCCTGCATTCCCGGGCCAGCTCAGTTTTGTTGGTGGAAGCATGGGCGATCCCTCGGTGATTCTGGAAGGGGTTGACAGTTCCGAGAGCAAAAGGGCGCTCTATTCAACCATTCACGGGGCGGGACGTGTCATGTCACGGACCAAAGCTGCCGGCAAATACCGCGGCCGGGGGAAAAAGCGCAAGCAGGTCCGGGCCGGTGAGGTGACCCCGAAGATGATGAAGGAATGGATTAAGAAAAAGGGGGTCAAGCTGCGTGGCGGGGGACTGGATGAATCCCCTCATGTCTACCGCCGCCTCACCGATGTTCTCAATACGCATCAGAACACCATTGAAATCAAACACTGGCTGCAGCCGCTCGGCGTGGTCATGGCCGGACCGGATATCTTTGATCCGTTCATCGATTAGAGTCACGGCCGATGTTTCGCATGTATGCTTGGCAAGGGTTTCGTGTTCATGCGGAGGCCCCTCCTTGTCCCCCCTTCCTGCGCCTTTTTCTCCTTGATTAACTTGGCAAATTCTTGTACTTATGGTGATTGTCAAACCACCACTTGCTGAGTCACCATGTCTGTACTGGCCATCCTTGCAGGAACCATCGCCATTCTGCTGAGTGCCTACCGGTTCTACGGGTCGTTCATCACCCGAAAACTGGGGGTGAGCAACAGCAACATCACCCCGGCCCACACCCGCGAAGACGGTGTGGATTACGTTCCGAGCAACCGGTTTGTGGTACTTGGACACCATTTTGCGTCCATTGCCGGAGCCGGTCCCATCGTCGGGCCGGTCATCGCCGTCTCTTTTGGATGGGTACCCGCCCTTCTCTGGATAATCATCGGCGGCATCTTCTTCGGTGCCGTTCATGACATCACGTCCATGACCGCTTCGCTGCGTCACCAGGGCAAGTCCATTGGCGAAATCATCCAGCAATACATCGGCGATTCCGGAAAAAAACTCTTTCTCATTTTTGCATTCGCCACGTTGCTTCTGGTCATTGCGGTCTTCATGGACATCGTGGCCCGAACCTTTATCACGGTCCCCTCTGCCGCGTCGGCGTCAGTCTTTTTCATCCTTCTCGCTCTTGTGTTCGGCGTCGTCATCAACCGCCTGGGCTTCCCGCTCTGGATCAGCACCATATTCGGGGTCGGCCTGCTCTACTTCTTCGTGTATCTCGGTGAAATCTATCCCATTCAGATCGGGTATGGTTCCTGGATCGCCATCCTGGTCGCCTACATTTTCATGGCCGCCGTAACACCGGTATCCATACTGCTGCAGCCCCGGGATTTCCTCAACTCCTTCCTGCTGTACGGAATGATCCTTTTCGGCATTGTTGGAATCATTATCGGCAACCCGCGCATTGAAATGACCTCATCCATGCAATTCCAGGTGGAAAATCTCGGATTCCTGTTCCCGGTCCTTTTTGTCACCATCGCCTGCGGTGCGATTTCCGGCTTTCACTCCCTGGTGGCATCCGGCACCACATCCAAACAGATCAACAAAGAAGAAGATGTCAAAATGATCGGTTTCGGGGGGATGCTGATCGAGACCCTGCTTGCGGTCATCGCCGTTATGGCCGTTGCCGTTATGACACGCGCCGATTTCGGCCTCCGGCTGGCAGAAGCGGGACCCGTAACTTTGTTTTCTGAAGGGCTTGGCGGATTCATCTCCTCGATCGGAATTCCTGTTTCGGTGGCCATCTCTTTCGTGGCGCTGACCGTTTCCGCTTTTGCGCTGACCACCCTTGACACCTGCACGCGGCTGGCACGTTTTATCATCCAGGAATATGCCGAGGACATCCCGTCCGTGCGTATCCGCGCGCCCCTGCAAAACCGTTTTTTCGCTACATTCCTGGCTGTGCTTTTATCCGGGATGCTGCTGCTTACCGGACAGTTCGAACAGCTCTGGCCCATATTCGGCTCTGCCAACCAGCTGCTGGCCGCCCTGGCCCTTCTGGCCGGGACCGTCTGGCTGGCAAAGAAAAAAGTGAACCCGGTTTTCACCGTCATCCCAATGATATTCATGTTCACCGTAACGCTGCTTTCCCTGCTCATCTTCGCATGGAACCAGTACCAGCAGGACTCCTGGTTCCTGAGCGTGCTCTCGATCACCCTGTTTGTACTTGCGGTGATCCTTGTGGTGATGGCCCGCAACAGCCTTCGTCAATTTTACGAGGAAGAAAAACGCGGGCAGACGAAACCGGAATTAAAAAGCGTTCCACAAAGATGAAACCGATGCGATCCATCCTGTCCCGGGTCCGCGAACCCGCCAATGCGTACACGCATCTTGCCGGCGCACTGCTCTCCGTGCTCGGACTCGTACTGCTCATCCACAAATCCGCTCTGCACGGACAGCCGACACATATTGTAGCGTTCTCGATTTTCGGAAGCAGCATGATCCTGCTCTATCTCGCAAGCACCCTCTACCACCTGCTTCCCGTATCCGAAAAAGGGATCCGCATCCTGCGCCGCATTGACCATATCATGATCTATGTGCTGATTGCCGGCACATACACCCCGATCACCCTGATCGTGCTGGATGGATTTGTCGGGTGGGCGCTTTTCACCGCCGTCTGGGCCGTTGCCGTACTGGGCGTGATCTTCAAACTGATCTGGTTCAACGCCCCGAAATGGGTCTCCCTGGTGCTTTACCTGACCATGGGATGGATGGCCCTCATCGTTTTTCCCGCATTATGGCAGGTTTTCTCCTTCGGCGCCATCGCGTGGCTTTTAATGGGCGGACTCGCATACACCCTGGGTGCCATCATCTATGGAATCAAATGGCCTAATCCCTCGCCAAAACATTTTAATTTTCACGCAATTTGGCATATTATGGTGATGGTCGGCAGCTTCTGCTTCTTCTGGCTGATGTACCAGTATGTGATCTACTACTGATCAGAAGCTTCATGGCCCCGGTTTTCAAGGCAACCCGCCCGATCACAACCGATTCAGACGGGCGGGTTCTGTGAGCTAATCTTCTTGCTTCATCCTATGGGTACATACCGATTGACGTGGGGTATAACGCTTCTGCTGATTCTCCTTTCGGGGGTGGATGCGGCACGGGCCCAGATCTACGAGAATGTCTACCGTCCGACGCGCCCCGCCTGGCAGCAGCTCGAAACACCGCATTTTCGCATACTTTTCCAGGAAGGAGAGGAAGCGGCCGCCCTGCGTTCGGCCTGGCTGCTGGAGGACCAGTACGATATCGTGCAAACGCTGGTCGGCGGATCCCTTTCCGGCATGCCGGTGGTGCTGAACGGTCAGAACGATCTTTCGAACGGATACGTCACCACCCAGAATTTTCGCATTGAGGTCGAAATACCACGGATCAAGAGCAAGAGCATGAACCCATCGGACGGAAACTGGCTTAATACCGTCATGCCGCATGAGCTGGTCCACGCCCTGCACCTGAATGTGATCCCGGCCTTCGGGGTGGCCGGTGTGATCCGCCCGTTTTCACCGGATCTCGCCCGCTCCATGCACCTTGCCGCCCCGCTTGGCATGATCGAGGGCATTGCCGTCTTCCATGAGTCGCACCGCCAATACGGATTGAGCGGCCGCGGCAACCACCCCTATTTCACACAGCAGTTCGAAACCATCTACGACAGCCGCCACCGCTGGTCACTCGGACAAATGCTGATGGATCCGGCCCGGACCTGGCCGTTCGACCGTCACTATATCGGCGGACATGAATTCATCCACTGGCTGCAGTACGAATACGGCATGGAAACTACGAAAAACACCATCCGCTTCGTTTCGCGCTGGCCATTCCTCGGGTACGGATCAGCCCTCTGGTACCACACCGGCAAACGGCCATCCAGGCTCTACCGTCAGTTCCGTGAACAACATGAAGAACAAAAAGAGGAAGATCAAAGACCGAGAAAACATGAGCAGGATAATCATGAAACGAAAGATCATGAAAAGGAAGATCTTGAACTGGAAGATTTTGAGCAGGAAGAACTTGAACCCGAAGACCTTGAGCATGTGGAATCCGGCGTCATCGGCCGGGATGTCTATCCTTCGCCTGATGCCGTCACCGCCGGCCGGGTCCGCCAGCCCTTCTGGATATCCAACCGCGAAATCCTTTATTACAGCCTTTCTTACAACCAGCGGCCGGGTATTTATCGCTATGATACACGAAGCAACAGCACCGCGCTGTTCCTTGAAACCCGGTCAACGGACGACTTCCAGTTCACGCTAAACCGCGACCGAAGCCGCTTCCTCTACTCCCGGTATCACCGTCATCCCCACTATCACAACCACCAGCGCATGAGGATCCATGAGGCCTCCGTTGACGATGACGGGGATGTCCGGCTTCCCGGCCATTACCTGGATCGTGAAAACAGGCGCCTTATCCTGGTGGATCGNATCCACGCCCCCGCATATGGCCCGGACAACACGATTTGGGCCCTGCAGACCCATCATGAGCGCAACCTGCTGGTATCCATAAAAAGAACCGGCGTGGATACCCTTCTGATACCGGAGCAGGGACACCTCCTGGAACTGATCTTTCATCCAAAAGACCCCGATTCCCTTGTGCTTCTGGCCAATCGCCAGGGGCTTCAGGGACTCTGGTTCCTGCATCGTGATGATCTTGAGCGATTTAACCGCGAACCGGCGGATATCGCATTCGAACTCGCATCCATTTACGATCCGGACTGGCATCCCGATGGCCACACCCTGCTGTTTACGTCGGATTTCGACGGACGGATGAATCTGTACGAATATTCCGGTCCCCTGGCCCCCGCTTCCGGCCCAGAATCCTATGCCGTCTCTGTGCGACGAGTAACAAACCACCGCTACGGGGTCATGGAGGCCTCCTGGAGCCCGGATGGATCCATGATTGCAGCCGTTCAGCTTCAAAAAAATCGCTTTGAGCTGGTGCTTCTGGATCACGACCAACTCACACCGGAGGAAATACCGGCAGATGAATGGAAATACCCGCCCTTCTCGGGCCCCTCCCCGGCCCCGCCGCTGCCGGCCGGTTATACCGAAAACCAGACCGGTGGTCCGCTTGATGATGGCGAAACGGCGCCTTCCGCCAACAATCCAACAGAAATGGAATTGCCCGGGGATTGGACGCTCTCATCCTACCACACGGGTATCGGCTGGCTTCGGCCGCGCTCGGTCTTTCCCTATTGGGAAAACGAATCACAATTCATCGGCCACCGCTTTGGCGCCGTGGTGTCCGGCGGCGACGTGCTTCGCCGGCATAGCTACAATGCCGAGCTGAGCACATCCAACAACCGTTTCTGGTACGACGTGGATTACCGCTTCAGCGGCTTTTATCCCGGATTTCGATTGAATTTCTACCAGCGGCCCGTCCAGACCACGGATTTTCTGCTGGATCGCCAGGGGGCCGGAATAGACATTCCCCTGCAGTACCACATCGACCAAAACACGCGCAGTTCCTCTGTCTCTTTTGTGCCCGGTATCGATCTGCTCAGGGAGAGGATCATCACAACCGGCGGCTCTTCACAGTCAGACTGGTTCCAGCGCGCACGCGCATCCCTGTTTGTATCATGGCAGCACCGTCTTCAGCAGAACATCCGGGACGTTCAGCCCAATACCGGCTGGCTTCTTTTTTCTGAAGTGAACCAGGACCTGCAGACCGATGCTGCAGAGAAACTGTCTGCCTTGCGGGTCGGGATGTACCGGTTCCTGACCTTTTATAAGGAAGAAAACTGGTCCCTGCGCCTGGGTATTGAAGCCGTTACGCAAAACCGTCCATATTTCGATATAAGCGGCTTTTACTCCCGGGGATTCGATGAGAGGATCTTGTTGGGATTCAACAATGCGGCCCGTCTTAACAGCCGCTTTGCCATACCGCTCTGGCACGCCGACCGCGGACAGGTACTGCTGCCTGTTTTCCTGGACCGTTTTTACCTGGTCCTGTTCAGCGATACAGTGTTCCCGGTGCAGTCTCGCCAATATCAGGACTGGAAGTCAGATTCCCGCACGCTCTTTGGGGGCGGAATCCGCATGCAATTCCGGATGTTTAACTTCCCGGTGGATATCGGGATCGCCGGCGTCTACGAACCAACGCGCAACAGAGGAAATGTTTTTATCGGCTGGTTTTGACCTCTCCTATCGGGAGGATACGGAATCCTGCCTGTATCTCCGCTTTCAGTACGGAATCGGCTCTTTCGGGTGAAACGACAACTGTCAGACCGATACCGAGATTGAACGCCTGCCTCATATCCTCAACAGGAACATTCCCTTCCTTCCGGATCAGTTTAAAAATAGCCGGCCATTCCCAGCTTTTCCAGTCAATTATTGGAACCAATCCGCCCGGAGCCTTATTTCCCGCACTTTTTTCATCTCTATTTTTTTTCTGCAGGATTTTTTCGCCCCCACTTTTTTCCTCCGAATCCCTTTCCTCCACGGCCTTTTCTTTTGGCATAATCCGCTCCGTATTACCCATAATACCACCACCCGTTATGTGGGCAAAGCCACGGATACCCTCCATTTTTTTTAGTTTTCTTATGATCTGCAGATAGGACGGATGGATCTGCAGCAGGGCTTCTCCGATTGTCATGCCCAGTTCCGAAACATGAAAATCAACACTGTACTTCGATAGCAAGACTTTGCGTGCCAGTGAGTAGCCGTTGGTATGCAATCCGTTTCCCGTCACTCCGAGGATCACGTCCCCGTTCCGGATACCGGATCCATCCAGGATGTCATCCCTGTCCACCACGCCCACCACCGTTCCGGCCAGGTCAAATTCGCCTTCTGCGTAGATATCCGGCATCTCTGCCGTTTCGCCGCCAATCAGTGCGCAGCCGTTTTCCTCGCAGGCGATAGTGAACCCTTTCAGAACATCGTAGGCCACATCCTGTTCCAGTTTTCCGGTGGAAAAATAGTCCAGAAAAAAAAGCGGCTCTGCCCCGCAGACAGCGATGTCATTGACGCAATGGTTAACCAGGCACTGACCCACCGTGTCATACACCCCGGTCTTGAACGCGATGATCAGCTTGGTCCCGACACCATCCACGCTGCTTACCAGGACCGGCTGCTTCAAACAGGAGAAATCCGGCTGGAAGAGACCTCCGAAACCGCCAATGGAAGTTACAACCTCCGGCCGGTGCGTTCTGGAAACCAGCTTGCCGATGGATTTCACAAACCTGTTTCCGGCATCCACATCCACTCCGGCAGACTTGTATGTATGTTTCTTGGACATAATTAGCTGAAAATATTAGGGATGATTCGGGAAGAGACATACTGTCCCGGAACCAGTCCGGGAACGGTGAAAGGACACCAGAAAGTTTGGAACAAAAGGAAACAAAACCAAGAAGACCTTTATTTTTTTTTCCACACGGGTTTTCTATGAGTAATTAATTTTTTTATAAATTTGTAATCTTATATAGATGCTGTGGATATGTGGAAAAGAAAGTTTTCCGTGTTATTAGATGTGGCATTCCCATATTTGTGGGTAAAAATGTGGATAAAAAACATACCGGTAATAAAAAGGTAGAAGATTTTAATCGGAATATCCACGCATCACATGAATTATACATTTCAGCGCGTTTTTGCAACCCACACTTCACACAGGGCACTTATGGTGTGGGAATCCCGCATCTGTCAGTGAACAAATGGTTATCTTCCGCACAGAAAAAAGATCCGTATCCAAATCAACAGGTTTGGCGCACGGTTATCCCCATACTTGTTAACAATAAGAAATACCATGAGAGCAGTTGTGCAGCGTGTTTCAGAGGCATCGGTCACCGTCGACGGCAACATTACCGGCACTATTGGCAAGGGTTTACTGGTGTTGCTGGCAGTACATCGCGATGACACCGACGAACAGCTTCGCTGGATGGCAGAAAAACTCAGAAAACTTCGGATTTTTGAGGATGATGAGGGAAAGATGAATCGCAGTGTGGAGGATGTGGATGGCGGCATGCTTATCGTATCGCAATTCACGCTGTATGGTGCGTTGAAAAAAGGCACCCGTCCAAGTTTTACGGCATCGGCCGGACCCGAAAAGGCCGAACAGATGTATGACCGCATGGTAGCTTTGCTGGAAGAGGCCTTGCCCGGAAAAATACAGACGGGGATTTTTGCAGCCAAAATGGATGTATCCCTGGTCAATGACGGACCTGTAACCATTATCGTGGAGCGCTGATGTCTCTCGTATTCCTTTTTCTGGACGGTGTAGGGCTCGGCAGACCCAACGGGTTGAATCCCTTCGCGATGCATGACTATCCCGCTTTCAAAGCGATGGCGGGGGGACAGGCTTTTACGGACGATGCCGAAACCTGTCGGAACGGAGCGCATTTTTTTACCTCTATCGATGCCTGTCTTGGAGTGGATGGATTGCCGCAAAGCGGAACCGGGCAGGTGACCCTTTTCACCGGAATCAATTCAGCGCAGCTGCTTGGCCGGCATTTTGGCCCCTATCCGCATTCAGCCATACGCGGCCTGCTGGATGGGGAGAGCATCTTTCAGAAAATTGGCCGCCAAAACGGGCGCTGCCACTTCATCAATGCTTTTCCGCAGCGGTTCATCGATTATGTAATCACAACCAACCGCTGGTCCAGCACCACCTTCATGACCACAAGGGCGGGAATGAAACTCAATTCCGTGCCGGAGATACTGGAGGAGAAGGCCATTACCGCAGAGCTTACACAGGATGCCTGGCGGACCCGGCTTTCCCTGGATGTCCCTCTGATATCCGAATCAGATGCGGCAGAACGGGTAATCCAGGCAACGACAGAGCACGATCTTGTCCTGGTTGAATACTATCTGACGGACAAGGCCGGCCACAGCCGCGATGCCATTCTGGCGCACAAAATCCTTACCCGCATTGACCGGTTCCTGGAACATCTCATCAACCGGCAGGAGGAAAACGGATATACACTGCTCCTCACCAGTGATCATGGCAATCTGGAGGATCTCTCCGTCAAGACGCATACACGCAACCAGGTGCCCTTGTATGTGCTCGGAAAAGGAGCAGACCTGTTCCACGAAGCGAAATCCATCCAGGATATCACCCCCCTGTGTGTGGAATGGCACAGATTATTTTTTGGGCAGAGCTGACAGGATCCGCTGGAATATTTCATCAACAGTGCCGGTACCGTCAACAGACCGAAACATACCTGCCTGTTGATAATACTCCATCACAGGCGCCGTCTCTTTCTTGTAGACTTCCAGGCGGGTCTTGATCTTCTCTTCCGTATCGTCCGACCGGCCCTCACCACGGGAGAGCAGCCTCTGGATCAGCACTTCGTCGGGTGCATGCAGTGAAATAAATACATCAATCGACTCATTGCGTCGTTCCAACATGTTGTCGAAAGCTACGGCCTGTTCCACAGTACGCGGAAAACCATCCAGGATATATCCTTTGCTGTAGTCTTCACTGGCAATAGTCTCTTCCACCATGTCCACAACCGTCTGGTCAGGAACAAGCTGACCCTCGTCGATGATGGATTGTACAAGTTTTCCGAGTTCCGTACCCTGGTTGATAGCATCACGAAACATTTTTCCCGTTGAGAGATGAATAATACCTAAATGTTCCGCTACCATTTTCGCCTGGGTTCCCTTTCCGGCACCCGGCGGACCAAATATGATAATTCGCATCGTTAGTAGTAATAATGATTGATAGAGAAGGTTGAGTCGTTAAATAATCTCCATGGAATATATCATTCCATTACAAATTGGCAAAACCAACTTCGATGGCCGGAAACAGAAAAGCGAAATTATTTTTCCAATAAACCGCTTTCCGGTTGCATTTGCAAAACAATAACAGTGACTTCACAATGTATTTCAACCAAATAACGCACTGCATAATTTTTTGTAACGCGTAGCGTTATCTTGCGTATAATATCATGTAGTCACCACGGAAAACAACATAAAAAACCGGGTAAAAAAATGGAAGAACGATGGATAAAGCGGTATGCCAACCGCAAAATGTACGATGTGGAGAACAGCAAGTATGTTTCTCTGTCGGATCTGGCCGAGATCATCCATTCTGGCGAAAGCATAAAAGTGACGGATAAAAGCGGTAAAGAAGATTATACGCCACAGGTGCTTCGCCAGATTATTATGGAACAAAGCAAACAGTCGGATGTTTCTTCGGTATCGGCACTCCACGAGTGGGTCCGGATGGGCGGTTCATATCTGGATCAGCAGTGGGACGAGTTGCGCAGTGGAATGGAGGGATGGCTCAAGGAGCGGCGGGAACGTATCCTGAAGGGCCTCAGCCGTGAAGATATTGAGGCATTGAAGAAAAAAGTCGACGAACTTGAAAAGAAAGTGGAAGAACTTGATTCATAACACCCAAAAAGCACAAACGAGGTAGCAACATGAGCAACGAAAAGAAAAAAGAGACGGAAAAAGAAAAAAAAGAAAAGCACGAATGGAATGAGCGTGCAAAAGAGATCTGGCTGGCCGGACTCGGAGCGCTTTCTGCTGTGGAGGAAGAAGGAAGCAAGTTGTTCCGGAACCTTGTGGATCGGGGTTCTACCTACGAAAAGAAGCGAAAAGAGCAGATGGACGAGCTCTGGAAAGAGGTATCCAAGCGGTATGAAAAGGCGGAAGGCCAGGTCGGTGAGTCCTTTGACAAAGCTGAGGACCGCGTTGAGCACAATCTGAAGTCCATTATCACCGGAATGGGTATCCCGACGAGAAAAGAGATCCAGGAACTCTCCAACAAAGTGGATGCCCTGAACAAGAAAATAGATCAGATGAAAGAGAAGNAGTCATCCGGTTCCGGATCTGCAAAAGGCGGGAAAAAGCAGGGCAACTCCTGACAGAGCGGTCCTTCTCCCCTGCGCTACATTTTGGCGTTGTCGGTTTCCCTGGCGATGGACCACACATATCCCCCCTCCTTTTGGGCCCTTTCTTCTCTGCTGAGGCCGCGATTACCATAGGGCGGTTTTCTCAGTTTGCGGAAAAGCGTCAGGAATATCCACCCGAAAGGCAGATAGTAACCGATGAGGTCCCAGTCGCGAAGCCAGCGATTCGGGATTTTCCGGTTGTTTTTTCGATCATGGAAATCCCGGTAATGCCGTGTGAAAAGAATTGGCCAGCCGAAAGGGCTGGTGAGCCAACGGCGTCCCTTTATGCAGCGGAAAGACCGGAAGAGGGAGGCGAAGTGATAAGGTTTTTTTCCGTGCTCTGAAGCCAGGGAGTCAAGCACCTGCTGCATTTCCAGGCGGATATCCCCGGCAATGTTTTCCGCCTCGGCCCTTTCCGGATCGGCGGGTGTGGCGGCGCCCCGTTCCTTTGCCCTGGCCCGTATATCAATCGGCTTTCCGATGAAAAACTTCATATTGCAGGGAAACGCAAAATAGAAGAAGAAAGGAAAGATTGCAGCGAGAATGATCAACGGAAGCGGGATGAACGGAATTCTGAACAAACGGCTGCCCACTTTGTCGATCCAGCGGAAAGTCAGGTTGGCCGGATTGATCCACTCGGCATTGATGCCGAAAACGGGAAGCAATGGAACATCATAACGGGCGGCCAGCTTCACGAAGCTTGGCTGAAAAGGCTGCAGGCGGTATCTGCGGTTGAAACCCTTTCCGATGCCAGGGATACCTTCGGGGTAGTAGATTACCCGTCCGCCACGGGACAGGATCCGGTCAAAATTGAGGTAGGTCTGGTCGACAGCCCCGAATTTCCGCCACCAGTTGTCCAGGCCGAACGGACGCAGCCACCAGTTAATCGCCAGCTTTGGAGAATAAAGCGGTTTTATTTTCGCTTTTTCACCGAAGCCGCCTTCCCGCCAGAGCAATTGATCGAGCACGAACGAGTCGTGTGGAAACGCATTTCCGCTGTGGTTGGATGCGAGGATCACCGGTCCGGATTCCGGTATGTTTTCAAAGCCGGAGAGGGTGGCTCGGAAGTAGTGATCCATGATACCGGAGGAAACCTCGCGGTAAAAACTTTCGAGATATTCGAAATCCATCGGATCCTCACCAGGGGCCATGCCTGAATATCGTTGCCGGCTCATGATTTCGGTTGTTTGTTGAACAGGTAGAAGAGAAAACCGATGAGGAACAGCACACTCCAGAGCGGCCAGGGGCCGTCTTGTACGACCGCCATCGTACCGGCAAGCACAAATGCGCCGGTCATGATGCTTCCGCTGAGGTTCTGGATGGAGTCCGGTTTCGGTACACGGTCAGAGAGGGTATCCTCAAGGTGGTTCAGGCTGTCGGCGGCTATCCTGGGGAGGCGCATGAGCACGTCGACCAGTTCCGGAGTTCCGCGCCAAAGCTCTTGTGCAATGGAAGCGGGATGAAACTGGTCCTGGAAGATCTTGAGTGCATGTTTCCGGGATAGGGCGGGGATGTCGATTTTTGGATTGAGCATTTTTCCGACCCCTTCGTAGGTAATCAGCGCTTTGGTCATGAGGGTCATTTCGACGGGAAAGAAAACGCGATGCCGCCCGCCTATGGCCAGGGAATTGATGATGAGCTGGCCAAGGCTGAAATCGCCGTAAGAGGCGTGCTGGTAAAATCGCCGGAGCAGGTCGGTGACGGAGCGCCGGAAACCGTTGGGGTCCCCATTTTTCCCGATCCGTGCCATAGCGGTGAGATTGCGGGTGGCACCCTCGATATCGCCGGAAACCAGCGCATGGAAATAGTAAAGCATGCGCCGTCTGGTACGCTCCTCAAAACGTCCCACCATGCCGAGATCGATGAACCCGATCTTGTCATCGGACATGATCATCAGATTTCCCGGATGCAGGTCGGCATGAAAAAAACCGTCTTTGTACAGCATGCGTATAATGGCCTCGGCGCCGCGTTCCAGTATCTTCTGTTTGCGGTCGGGCGATGCCTCTGAGAGCTCAACCGTATCCGGCGTGATGCCTTCCATAAATTCCATGCAGAGTACATCCCGTGTACTGTATTCGCGATAGATCTCGGGGAAACGGATGTAATCGACATCGCTGAAATTGGCTTTGAATATCTCGGCATTGTCCGCTTCGTTTTCCATCTCCACTTCCTTAAGCGTGTAGGAGCCGAATTCGCGGATAAGCCGGCGCGGCTGATATTGGGGAATGACCCAGTTCAGGAAGTGTCCGAGCCATCGCAGCAGGATGATATCCGTTTCGATCGTATCGCGTATGCCCGGCTTGATGACCTTGAGGACCACGATCTTGCCATCGAGTGTCACCGCGCGGTGTGTCTGGGCAATGGATGCCGAACCAAGCGGTTGTTCGTCCACCGTGATAAAAAAATCCTCCAGCTTGCCGTGCAGGTTGTTCTCAATGATGGAGCGGATGCTTTCAAAAGGCACTTGTGGCAGATTGTAGAGCAGGTTCTTCAGTTCGGCCGTGATGATTTTCGGGAGGATGTCCTGCCGGAGCGAGAGTATCTGTCCCAGTTTGATGTAGGTTGGGCCGAGGAGTTCCAGCCGGCGCCGAAGCTGAACGGGAAACGGAAGGTTGCGCAGGTCCCGCTTGACAAAAGGTTTCACCAGGAATGCAGTGAAGCGGGACGGAAAAGATCGCATCCGCGTTTTTCGTTCTTTGGAAAGGGAAGCGACATAGGCGATGATACCGCCCATGAACAACCCGGAGACATGGCGGTGGATCTGAAAAAAACGCCGCACAAGGCTTTTGTAAGGGGCGAGCGGATCAAAATTGCTTCTTCTGCCGGAGGCGCGGCGATCCTCTTCAGAAGATTCTTTTGGAACCCCGGTGTGGGAATCGGCTTCGTTATTCTGGTTGCTCATCCGGCATGGTTACGTAAAACGGAAAAAAACAAGATATTTGCACAGTGGCTTAGTTGCAATCAGGGCGTTGCTGATTCAATCCGCCAGCCCGGGTTGCATTGGGTCTTGCAGCCTGCAATGCAGTGAAACCAAGTTACGGGATTCATTCCGGATTAGGGAATGATAAATTTGAGACCAAATGTCCATGACCTGACATCAGCCCGGATCCACAAGAGTATGATTATAATCGTCATGGACATTCTATCTGACTATTAAATCAAAATTTATAAAACGGATGAAAAGTAAGCGAAAAAATTTCCCGGGGTGCGTATTGCAATGCGGTAAGCAAACGTTATGTTTACATTTAGGCCCCTTTGAACAGGCAGGTCTTGGTGTAAAAGATGAGAGGACCTGGTAATGAGAGACGGGTGCCTGGTGGTAATGGATGTGCCTTGCCTGTTGTGTTAACCTTTTCAAGATGATTACACCATGACAAAGTTCAACAATTTTATCCGGACATCGATGTTTGGCGGTCTGGTGGTGCTGATGCCGATCATCCTCTTTTTCCTGGTAGTGAGGTGGGTGTATGGGGCGATGACGGATGTGATCTATCCCCTTACCTCGTTTCTCGTGGAAAAAACGGCCCTGCAGCAACTGCTCGCTGATATTCTGGTGATTGCATTCATACTTATCATCTGTTTCGCGGTGGGCGTGTTCGTAAAAACACAGATGGGAAACCTGATTTTCAGGGGTGTTGAAAATGCCACTCTCAGGTATGCGCCGGGCTACAGCATGATCAAGGAAACGGTGATGATGTTCTTCGGGCGGAGTAAATCCCCGTTTTCCGCGGTAGCACTGGTCCGGCCGTTCTCAAGTGAAACCATGATGACGGCTTTCGTCACCGACGAACATCCCGACGGCAGCTTTACCGTGTTCATTCCCACCGCACCCAATCCCACATCCGGCAATATCTATCATCTTCCAAATGAGCGGGTGCATATTGTGAGTGTGCCGGTGGATGAGGCGCTTCGGACCATTCTGAGTTGCGGGATAGGTTCCACGAACATGGTTGTCAGGGTAGCGGAACTAAGGAAAAAAAAGCCTGACCAGATCGGTTGACTTCCACCGCCGTTATCAAGAGATTAGACCATAATCACGTTATTGATAAAACGACTCAGGGAAACGCAGAATGGCACCGGAAACACAGGCATCATATGATGCATCTTTCAGGGATGAAGGAGAGTATGCCCTCTGGCTGAAGCCGGAAAGTGAGGTGTATGATATCTTGAAAAAAATCATTGACCGGCTGGCCGCTGAATACGATGCCCCGGTCTTTGAACCGCATATCACGATTGCCAGCGGCATCCGAATGCCTGTTGACGAGATGGTCGGAAGGTTGGAGGGTATTTCGAAAACCGCAGAGCCAATGACCCTCTATCTCGGGGATACGGATTTCCGGGATTCCTACTATCGCTCGCTATTTGTGCGTATTGCGCCAAATGAGGCATTGCTGGATCTCAGGGAGCGGAGCCTGCGGGAATTCCGGCTGGAGCACGAACCCTATATGCCCCACATAAGCCTGATGTACCGGGAAATGGATCCGGGGAAAAAGAAGCAGATCATTGATAGTGTGGGAAAGCGCTTTGACCTGGTATTCATACCGGACAAAATCCATCTGGTCCGCGTCTCGGGTCCGTCCGAAACATGGAAGGAACTGCTTCATGTCCCACTGTTAACCCCATGAACCGCAGCGCCTGTTTTGCAAATTTTTTTACCACCTTCATAAATTCCTGACAATTACTGTCTATCCTGTCCAAAAACGCTGTTAATCTTATAGAAAATCGCTTTTATAATCATTTCTCCAAGGCCAACATTAACCCATCTAATACTATTACATTATGGCTGCGTATCAATTTTTCAAACAGGTAAACAAATGCTTCGATCGGGCGGCAGGCTATCTGACCATCGAAAAGGGCCTGCTTGCCCAGATCAAGGCGTGCAACAGCACCTATCATATTACATTTCCACTTCGCAGGGACGATGGCAGCGTTGAGGTCATCCACGGCTGGCGGTCAGCGCACAGCGTCCACAAAATGCCCACCAAGGGCGGGATCCGCTACGCTCTTGAAGTGAACGAGGATGAGGTAACAGCCCTTGCCGCACTCATGACCTACAAGTGTGCCGTGGTTTCGGTGCCATTTGGCGGTGCCAAGGGCGGGATCCGTATCAACCCGTCCAAGTACTCCTCATCCGAGATCGAGCGTGTCACCCGGCGGTACACGTTTGAGCTGATCAAAAAGAATTTTCTTGGTCCGGGCGTGGATGTGCCGGCGCCGGACTATGGTTCCAGTTCCCGGGAAATGGCATGGATCCTGGATACTTATCAGAGCATGGTCGATTCGCTTGACAGCGAGGGTTGTGTCACCGGCAAGCCGATTGAGCAGGGCGGTATCAGTGGACGCACCGAGGCCACGGGCCGTGGCATTTTCTTCGGCCTGAAAGAGGCGTGTGACGACAAAAAGGATATGGAGGCGCTTGGCCTTGCCACCGGACTTGAGGGCAAGCGGGTCATCGTCCAGGGCCTTGGAAATGTCGGCTACTATGCGGCACATTATCTGCGTGAAGCAGGTGCGCTCATAACCGGAGTGGCCGAAGTGCATGGAGGCATTTATGACGACAAAGGCATTGATGTTGAAAAACTGCGCGACCATATCCGCGAAACCGGCTCCATTCGTGAATACCCGGACGGCCGGTTTGTAGAAGAATCGTTAAGCATGCTGGAGATGGAGTGCGACATACTGGTCCCGGCTGCCCTGGAAAACCAGATCACAGTCGAAAATGCCGGGAGGATAAACGCAAAGATCATCGGCGAGGGCGCCAACGGACCCACAACCAGTGAAGCGGATACCATTCTTCGGGAGCGGGGGATACTGGTTGTTCCGGATATCTATCTGAATGCCGGCGGTGTGACTGTCTCCTATTTTGAATGGATCAAAAACCTCTCTCATATCCGCTTTGGCCGGATGGACCGTCGCTATGAGGAAAATGCGATGACACGTCTTCTGGAAGCCATCGAGGGGCTGACCGGAGAGCATTTCAGCGAGCACGACGTCAAGCGGATCGGCAAGGGGCCTGAGGAGTGGGATATCGTGGATTCCGGACTGGAAGACACCATGGTCACCGCCTATCACATGCTGCATGAAACAGCGCGGCAGTACGACACGGATCTGCGGAATGCCGCGTATATCAGCGCGATCAAAAAAGTGACCGTATCCTATCAGCAAATGGGTATTTTCCCGTAAGGACGGGCGCCACATTTAGTGGATCAGGCCGGGATCACGGATCCTGTACACAGGTGCTTGTTATTTGTGTAAAAAGAACACTCTTATATGCTGATATTTGTCCTGCTTGTGCTTCCGGCACGGATTATCGGCGCGCAATCGGTCCGTCAGCCCGATCGGCCCGAACCGGGACTCATCCGATGAACGGCGCCAGGTCAACGATATAATCGGCGAATTTGGAGAGGCCTTTCTGTGTTACCCGATAACGCGATTCGGTTTTGTTTCCTTCGGTGGTTTTCTGAACGGAGACATATCCGGCATCAACAAGCTTGGAAAGGTGGGTGCTCAGATTGCCGTCGGTAGCATTGAGGACTTTTTTCAGTTCATTAAAACTGATATCATCCACCCTTGTGAGCACCGACATAAGGGCAAGCCGGATGCGCGAGTGGATGAGATTGTCCAGCTTGCGGTAATCCAGGGAGTTCGGTTCGGTAGCCATTGCCTTGGAGTCAAATGATGATCAGCTACAGCTGGTTAGCAGAAAATAAAGCACACTGGTTATGAAGCTATTATAGTATACACAAATTGCGTAAAATTAAAATAACGCATCCACTAAAAAATAAAGCAGGCATTCAGAAGGGTGAAACGAATATTCCAGCCTCCGGATGGCGCACAGGAGCATGATTATAATTGTCATGGACATTCTATGTGACCTTATAGATCCAAAGTTTTAAACAGATGAAAATATCCGGAAAAAGTAAAAGGCGGCCTCGAAAAAACGGTGATCAGCGCAAGCGCGGCGAAGCGCTGCTTGCGGAATTGTATGAACACTATCCCAACCCGCACTGTGCGCTCAACTTCACCAATCCGTTTGAGCTGCTGGTCGCGACCATACTGAGCGCCCAGTGTACGGATGTAAGGGTCAACATTGTGACCGAAGATCTTTTCCGGACCTGGCCCACCCCGCAGGCCATGGCCGGAGCGCTGTTGCCGGAGCTTGAAAAGACCATCCGCACCACCGGCTTTTACAGGAACAAGGCCCTGGCGATCAAAGAGGCTTCCCGCAAGATCGTGGAGGAGTTCGGCGGCGAAGTGCCCATGACAATGGACGAGCTGCTCTCCTTGCGCGGGGCCGCCCGTAAAACGGCGAATGTGGTGCTCGGGAATGCCTTCGGGATCAACGATGGGGTGGTCGTGGATACGCACGTCAAGCGGCTTGCCAATCGCTTCGGGTTGACGAAACACCAGGATCCGGTCAAAATCGAGCTGGATCTGATGGCGCTGTTTCCGCGGGAGGAGTGGACAAACCTCTCCCACCTGCTTATCGCACATGGACGAGCGGCCTGCAAGGCCCGCTTTTCCAAACCGCCTGACCATCCCGTCTGCGAGAAATTCGGCATCCGGTGCACCTGCAATGCCCTTCGCAAAAATGATAAGGCCGGCCAGGTAAAAAAAGGCAGCAATCAGTAAAGGCCGGCAGGAACACGCATAAACCCGGTTGAATCAGCATATAACCGGCATAAGTGAACAAAAAACGAGTCCGAACAGACAACAGACACCCCATGACCAACGGTACCCATCCACAAGAAAACAACGGCCGGCAAGGCAGAAGCGACCCCGGCGATGATGCTTCCCGGAAGCAGGAGCTGCTGGTGAGCAGCGTCGAAATGAAACTGCCTCCGATCCGCTCTGATGTGGAAATGATCCCCGTCACGCACGAGGGTTCCGAACTTATCTATTTCCATGATCCCCAGGGATATCTGCCCGGTCCGATTGCGCTGGACCGGCAGATTGCCGCGCTGGTTCCGATGCTGAACGGCCAGTTTTCCGTTCGCGACATATGCGATGACCTGAAGCGCTACGGCAGCGATGTGGATGAAGGGCATCTGCTTGCCTTTGTGCGGCAGATGGACGAAGCACGCCTGCTGCTGTCGCCCTGGTTCCGGCACTG
>SL_8KL_010_SEDDRAFT_10000349_pt1 | contig 39707 bp, 39 predicted proteins | sample SodLakKL_010_SED_4_FD_11160 | JGI IMG/M metagenome (IMG submission 11160)
ACGGGAAACCCTGAATATGGTCCCAGTGCGGATGTGTGATGAAGATGCGCCCGGTAACCGGCTCCTCTTCTTCGATCAACTGGCTGCCCAGATTTCGAATTCCTGTACCGGCATCCAGTATCAGCAGCTGTTTTTGAGCGGGGACCTTTATCTGCACGCACGTTGTGTTCCCGCCAAAATGCGAGAATTCCTTGCCCGGGCACGGGATAGATCCGCGAACCCCCCAAAAAGAGATCTGAATGGCATCACCCAGAACTTCTTCGATCTTTTCGGCAAGTTTGCTGTATACCATCGGCTTGTGAAAGAAATCCGTAACCCCTGCCTTGAGGGCGATATCTTTCTCGACCGGATAATCACGGCCTGTCAGTACCAGTATGGGAAGGTTTTCAAAATTCTCATCATCTTTCAGCTGCTTGCAAAGATGAAGCCCATTGCCGTCAGGGAAGTGAAGGTCCATGATGATCAGGTCGGGCCTGATATCGTACACACTTTGAATAGCTCCCTCGAACGTATTATGCTGATAGAATTTGTATCCTTTTTTCCTGAGAAAAGAGCCGACCAGTTCGCAAAGCGTCAGATCATCCTCGATCATCAGAATTTTCATTCCCCTTTCAGTCTTCGCCATATAGCCTATCCGTTTGTTTTTTGGTCAGGGTAGAAATTTACACTTGATAAAATATTGCAGACAATATAAGAGATTACCCGGAAAAAAAGTGCTTATTTTTCAAGCAAATTAACATTGCCTGCAGTTTAATCGTCCATCTTTTGTCGAAGCTCTTCCAGCTTATCCTGTTTTTTATCCAGCTTCTTCTGAGCATCGTCAATTTTTTGCTGAATCTCGTCAATCAGATCGTTTCCTTTTCCTCCGGGATTGATGAATGTTTTCGTATCCTGATACCTCATTATTTCCTCATGAAGATTATCACATTCTTTTTTGAGATTGAAGTATTCGGCACGAAGCGATTTGTCAGCTGACGCCTGCTGGTCACGCGCCGTAGCAGCTTTCCTGCCCGATCCACGGTGCCTCTGATAGATCTGGTCACAGGCTTCCTTGTACTCCTTCTCTATCTTCTGCTTCTTTTTGATGGGAACAAAACCAATGCTGCGAAATTTCTCCTGAAGCTGTTTAGCGTGCTGTACAGCCTCTTCCGGGTTTTCATGGTCGCCAAGTTTTACAAGCTCAGCCACTATCTCTTTTTTCTTTTCGTAATTATCTTTTTGCTCATCCCGTACCGTTTTGAAGTGTTTTCTGCGAGCGTCATAAAAAGCATCCATGGCATTTTTGAACCGCTTCCAGAGCTTTCCGGCTTTTCTCCGCGGTACCGGTCCGGCATCTTTCCATGCCTTCATCAGGGCATCCATCTCCGCTGTTGCTTCGCTCCAGTCGGTGCGCCCGGACAGGGCCTCCGCCTTTTCGCACAGTGCTGCCTTCTCGTCCAGGTTTTTCTGCTCTTGTTCACGAATCAGATCAAGATTTTCACTTTTCCGCTCATTAAACTTCCTGGTGGCTTCATTGAACCTTTCCCAGAGCTCATCATTCTTCTCTTTGGGAATCGGCCCGATTTTCTTCCATTTCTTGTGGAGATTGTTTATCTCCCTGACAGCAATAGCCAGATCCTCCTCTTCCAACAGTGCTTCCGCAAGTTCACACAAATGGGTTTTCTTGCGAATGTTTTTCATGGTCTGTGCCCGAAAATCCTTGTTGTACTCCATTTTTTTGGTGAAGTACCCGTCGCGGACAGCTTTGAAACGCTCCCAAATCGTATCAGACTGTTCACTTGGAACATGGCCGATCTTCCGCCACTGACGGGAAAGCTCCTCGACTTCCCTGTCCCGCTGCTCCCAGTTCTCCGTGTCCGGCCCTACCGATGATATCACCTGATTTAGCTTGTCCAGCACTGTCAGCTTGCCCACCAGGTTTTCTTCCTCTTTTTGTGCCTTCCGGACAAGGAAATTCACTTTCTTTTCATTGAACTCCTTGATCAGATCCTCGAATTTCTTTTCCTGCTCTTCGGCTTCGGGCTCTTTGGGCACATCTTTTATATCTTCCCAGCGATTTGACAGATTGCTGACCTGCTTGAATGCCTGCCATTTCTTCCTGTCGATAATGTCCTGAAGCTGGTCCAGGATCTTCGCACGTTTGGCCATGTTTTCCTTGCGACGCTCCCGACGCTTTTCAACCCATTCCGCTTTTCTTTCAGAAACTTTTTGCCGGGCGGCTTCCACACGAGCTTCAAGCTCCCTGTAACCCGTCTCGGAAGCAAGCGTCGCATCCTCCTCCAGAAGCTGATCCCACTTGAACCGGATATTATCCAGTTCCGACTGCATCTGCTGCCAGTTGCTCGCCCGGGCAAATCCATCGGCTTTATCGGCAAGTTCAACAAACGCAGACAATGATTCCGGATACTCTTTCACCTTATCAAACTCCGGCGCTTCGGCTTTCGGCTCCGACGCTTCCTGCTCCGCCGGCTCGGCTTTCGGCCCCGGCTCTTCCCGCTCCGCCGGCTCGGCTTTCGGCCCCGGCTCTTCCTGCTCCGCCGGCTCGGCTTTCGGCCCCGGCTCTTCCCGCTCCGCCGGCTCGTCCACCGTTTCAGGCTTGTGCGCTACTTCCGCCGCAGCATCTCCAGCCTCGATCTCCGAATCATCCGCGCCACACTCCCGGATCACCTCATCAATTTTTGCAACAAGCGTTTCAAAGTCACCAACAGCCCGTACAGAGAGCACCTCTTCCCGAAGCCTGTTCAGCTTCTCAAGAAGTTCCGGTCCGCGAACCTCGTCGCGGATCGCATCAAGATAGGTCTCAACATACTTCTCGATTCCTGAAAACTGGTTTTTGAAATAACGAAGAGCCTCCTCCGCATCGGCGGGATCCACCTTTGCCAGCTCTTTCCCCTGAAAAATCGCATTGTCCTTCTGGAGGATGCGACCATCATTCGTAACGACAGCGTACTCGTTTTCCATTAATATCACTGAGAGACGGATTTAATAATACAGCGCTTATGCCTGATCAGTCACACGGGACCCGCTGTTGGCCGGTAATTGCTTTTGGCGGACCGGGATCAGGTTCAATGCATAAACTGATAAATTTTTGAGCTTAAAAGAATAATAAAAAAAACAGCAAGAGTAAATTATTTTCCTGTTTTGGACAGAGATGGACCTATTTTTTCATGGCCAGGCCACCAATCATCAGTCCGAGGCGCACCGGAGCCCACTTGCTGAGCAAATAGGCGATGCGTAAAAATGATCGCGAGACTTTAAGGGGCGCATTTTCGGCCAGCCCCCTCAGGCCACGGGATGCCACCGATTCCGGGGTCTGCATCCCGCGAAAAGCCGCCTTTTTCCTGTCCACACCGGCCACTTGCACAAACTCCGTGTTCACAGGGCCGGGACACAGTACGCTCACATGGACTCCGGTGCCTTGCAACTCTTTCCAAAGGCTCCAGCTTATGTTAATGACAAATTGCTTGGTGGCGGAATAGACCGCAAAATAGGGAATCGGCAGGAAACCGGCCATGGATGAGACATTCAAAACCCCTCCGTTACCCCTGCGTATCATATCGGGCAGCAAAAGACGCGTAAGCATGACAAGCGAAGCCATGTTCACCTGCATCATCTGCTGATACTTTTCAGGAGATCCATCCAGAAAGGTCCCGTTAAATCCAAATCCCGCATTGTTGATGAGTATATCGACAGCAATGCCCTTGTCACGTATGGCCCGGACCAGCGACCCGGCGCCCTCCGGGTCCGAAAGGTCGCACGGGATAACCGTTACATCGCAGTCATGGCTGGCTCTCAATTGCCTGGCGAGGGCTTCCAGACGGTCTTCCCTTCTGGCAGTCAGCACCAGGCTGGCACCATATGATGCCAGTTCATTGCAAAAAGCGACCCCGATTCCCGATGAAGCACCGGAAACCAGGATCGTCTTCTTATTGAAATACTGCATTATTGCTGATAAAAGTTAATTGATGATGGATACTTCTTGATGCGTTATCTATTTCTTCTTGCCCTTCTCTTCCTGGAACAGGTGCACATCCCGCTGCGGGAACGGAATGGAAATGCCATCCTTGTCAAAGCGCTCTTTGATATCCTTGATGAGTGCAAACCGGGTAGGCCAGAGATCGGATGCTTTTGCCCAGGGTCGCACAAAAATATCGACGGAACTGTCACCGAGTTCACCGACAGCCACCATCGGTGCCGGTTCTTTGAGCACGCGCTCATCGGCATCCATTGCTTCCCTGATGATCTTCATGGCTTTGTTGATGTCATCGGTGTAACTGATCCCGAAGACCAAATCGATCCGGCGTGTGGGATTGGTTGAAAAGTTCGAAATATTGGCACCCCAAATATTGCTGTTCGGGATGATCATGAAGATGTTGTCGAACGTGTGCATTTGCGTGGAAAACAGGCCGATTTCATCCACAACGCCCATTACTCCGCTGATATTGACGGCATCACCGACATTGAACGGGCGGAATAGCATCAGCATCACCCCGGCAGAAAAGTTGCTCAGGGTGCCTTGCAATGCCAAACCAACGGCAAGTCCGGCCACACCCAAAAGTGCCACAAGGCTCGTGGTTTCCACACCGAACCGGTTGAGCACGGCAATCACCGTGGCTATCAGAATGAGGACTTTCACCGTCTGTGAAAGAATAGGTGTCAGGGTTTTGTCGATACGTTCCGATTTTTCACAGGCCTTTCTGACACGCTTGCTTGCCCAGCTGGCAATCAGCCAACCGATGATCAGTATGACTACAGCGCCTAAGATATTGAGACCATACGGCACCACCACCTCGGCAATGATTTGATCAATGTTTTCCATGGTATTCTCCGTTACATGAAGGGTTTTTCCGTCTGCTCCAATCCAGTGACGCCATACTTGCCAGGGCAACAGGGTCACCGTTTTCAAACCTGCTCCCTCATTCTGGTGACACTTTCCACACAAAGAGGCTTTGCAAGAAAATGCAAGCCACCTTACGGGATTTGTCCAGGCAGACTATTGTTTTTTTTAAACGGCACAAAAAAAGACAGACCGACAATGTCAGCCTGCCCCTTTTCATTAATCCGCATTTTGACACAAGGTTTCAATGGACAGATTCCTCGTCTTCCGGATTATCACTGAAGATGGCTGCGCAGCATCCATGCCACTTTCGAGTGGGTACGGATGCGCTCGGTCACAAGATCAAGGGTGGCCTCGTCGCCCGCTTCCTCGCAAGCCGGCAAAGCCTTGCGGGCCGTGCGGATAACTGCCTCATTGGCTTCCTGCAGTTTTTTTACCATGGTGCGGTCATCCGGCAACCCCTCTTCTTCCGTGATCGTGGTCATTTTGGAAAACTCCTTGAAGGACCCCGGGGCAAAATGTCCCAGCGAACGGATCTGCTCGGCAATATCGTCGATTGCTTCGGCAAGTTCCGTATATTGCTCCTCAAACATGGCGTGCAGGGACTGGAAGTTCATCCCGGTCACGTTCCAGTGATAGTTGTGCGTTTTCAGGTAGAGCATGTACGAGTCGGCCAGGAGATGGCCAAGCGCTTCTGCAATTTCTTTGCGCTGTTCATCGGTAATGCCAATATTGATATCCTCGGACTTATCCAGCAGTGTACTCATAATCGTCTCCTTTTTTTTGTTTGTTTCAATTAATAATTACAGGTTGAAACCTACTTGTTGTGAGCTGTCACTCGTTCAACATTTACCATGGCCAATTCGTTCTGACACTTCTTTTCACCTGTTTCTCACCTGTTTCTATAATACGTGATAAGCCGCTTAAAATCTTTGGGCATTTCCGCCTCCAAACCAACGATCTCCCCCGTTGCCGGGTGGTGAAATTCCAGCCGGGAAGCATGAAGCGCCTGCCGGTCGATCAGCTTCTCTTCCTGCTCGTCACTGGCATAGTGACGGTCACCGACAGTGGGGTGGCCGATTTCCGCAAGTTGCACCCGGATCTGGTTTTTCAGGCCGGTATCCAGGGCCACCTCCACCAGTGACGTATCACGAAAAGGCTCCACAACCCGGTACAACAGCCGCGCCTGGGTCCCGTCGGGATCCTCTTCCGGAACAATGACATTGCGAAACCCGTCCTTGATGCGTTTCATGTAGTGGACAAGTTCTCCCTCGGGTGGATCCGGGACGCCGCGCACCAGCGCAAGGTAAATCCTGGCCGGCTGGTGATTCCGGAACTGTTCCATCAGGCGGGTCCGCGCCCGGGTGCTCTTTGCAAATAGCACCACTCCGCTTGTATATCTGTCAATGCGATGCACGGTCTGAGCCCGGCGCTTCTGAGGCTCCAGATAAAGGTCCAGGGCTTCCTGCATATTTGCTGACTTCATGCCTGGAATGGGTACCGTCAGTATGCCGGCCGGCTTGTTGACCGCTATCACCTGGGAGTCCTCATACAGGACCTCGGCCCGGTTGCGGGCATTCAGCGTTACATGCCTTTTCTTTTTTTTCACGTGTTTAAAATTTTTATTGCACTTCGTGACCTTCGGTTCAAGATAACGGCATTCAGCTTGAAACTGGCGAGTCAATCTGCTTCAAAAAAGCCCGGCTCTCACCGTCATCGGGAAATCGGGCGGTACAGTTGATCATTACGATCCTTGCCTCATTGATCCTTTTCATGTGCACCAGCACAGCAGCAAGATTCCGGAGTATGAGCGGCGTTTCCCCGCCATGACGGATACTTTGCCGGATCACCGTTTCTGCTTCGGCATATTTTCGCTGCGCCACCAGAGCGTCAAACAATTCGTTCAGCAACCCCACATGATCTGGCCAGGTTTCAAGTGCTCGCCGGTAGGACGACTCCGCCTGTTCCCAAAACCCGAGAAGGCTGCAGACCGACCCCATCATGAACCGTGCATAAGCCAGATCGTCGCCGGTAGCCTGCTCCAGGCAATCCACCAGTTCGTCGCCGATGCTGCGCAGCCGCTTCACACAGTGGTGCGCCTTCCGGTCATCATCTCCTGCTTCTGCTTCTTCCAGGCGGTCGGACAAGTCCACAATCTCCTCGGAAAGAGCGAGAAGCCTGGACTTTAACGGATCGGGCCGTTCGGCGGTCATCGATTTCAGATACTCATTTCCACATTATGGACATTTCTCAGGATCTCAACGGCGTTTTTGTCCTTGCCCTGCATCACCCGATGCTCAAGATTGGTGATAAGTCCGGCCCGCGCCTCTTCAAAAGCCTCCTCACGGGCATCCTCCGGCGTTCCGGTCCGGATAAGGATGTAGATGTCATCGGCGCGGATCACACTGTAAAGTCCGTCCTCATTAAAGGCGTGCGAGCGAAGCTGTTCGTACTTTTCGAAGAGCTGCGAGAATTCTGTCGAGTCCGCCGCTTTCTGCACGATTTGGACATCTTTTGGACTTTCGGCACTCAATGGCACATGACAGAGATAATAAAATTTTTCCTGGTAAAGCATGGGGATTGAAACCTGGGTTTATCGTTGAATCATTATAATGCTGTAAAATACGAAAATATCAGATCAAATACCTTGAGAGGTCTGCTCAAGCCACCGGACCATAATGTCGTATACACGGGCAATATCCTTCAGATACACCGACTCATTTCTCTGGTGATAGGGGAATATGGCCGGCTCCAGGGCCAGCGAAGGAATACCTCTTTGCCCGTCCCTGTTCAGCTCCTCTCCGTAGTGCAGATAATCATTCGTGTTGTTGGACAGGTACAGGTCGGGATCAATGGACAGAAACTGATCACGGACCCGCTCGGTGCCTTCACGCTCCCTGTCTGCCGGCTGCTGGCCGGTGAACTCCCAGTGCCCGCTGTAGAGTGCCACTCCCGGCTCCCCCTTGAACAGAGGTGTGGTATCCAGCGTGATCACCGCAGATGGCACCAGATGTTCCCGGAGCAGAAACCGCGAGATACGTTCGGCTCCCATGCCGTGATAAAGCCCCTTGCCCTGGTTCTTGAGCAGGTGCGGATGATTCTTAAGGCCGAAACTCTCTTCCATCTCCGAAAAAAGCAGCATGAGTGGAGGGAATGACCGCTCGGAGCTGAGCCGTGCAAGGGAGATGCAAAGAGCCAGTCCAACGGCATTGTCCAACTGCCCTGTGAGCCGCTCTTCGTCCTGCTCGAATGGCAGTGCTTCCGGTGGAGAAGTGCCAAAATGATTGATCTTGTCAAGGTGAGCCGTAAGTGCAACCGGCGGCCGGTTGTCATCCCCGGGGACCTGAAAAACAAGGTTGTTGTCAGGAACACATTCTCCATTCACTCCGGGAACGGATTCCATGGTGCGGAAAATCAGGTCATGGATACGCTCCTCATAAGAGGAAAAGGAGGGGACCCTGGCTATGTCTCGGATCAGTGAAATCAATTTTTCCATAGGCATAAAGCTACAAAACAATCAACAGAAATGCATTTTCAATAGAAAGCTTCCGCACGAGCGCCGCGATATTTCAAAATACATCTGCTTCTGTATCGTTTCTATCGGGAACACAATGATTTGTTGCATATCTTCACTGCCGGATGTATTTTCGGAATCAAACGTATGCCTTCAATAAGCGTGTGCCCTGAACAGATTCAATAAACATTTCAGCACTAAGAAAAATGAATATAGATAATCGGAACCGAATCATCAGCGCCGTACTATCCGTCGTCATTATTGTCCTCGCCTGGTTGCTTTATGATTCCATCACATCACCGTACAAACAAATTGAGGAGCAACGGGAAGTAACCGAACAAGTCCGGCACCGCCTCACCGTCACACGCGATGCCCTTGTTGAGCATCAGCGCAGGAACAATCACTTCCCGCAAACCCTTGACGATCTGGTTGAATGGCTTAAAACCGACGAAAACATGGTTGAAAAAGGGGATTCCCTTTTCGCATTTCGTCCTCCCTACCAGTACAATCCCGACTCGCTGATCTATTCCCCCAGAACCGGCAACCGTTTCCAGTACGCCCTGAACGATACGCTGCGGCCAAACATCTATCTGCTGGAAGATCCCGATACCGACGATGCCATCGGTTCCCTGGAGCGCACCACCCTGCTGAACGCCACCAACTGGAACTAATCCGAATGCCATGCCGGAACCGGATGCGCGACTTGGAGTTGCCTTCGAAGCCAACAAGCTCTGCTATGCTGTATCTGCTTTGGCGAAACCGGCCTACTTGGAGCGGATCGGGCAGATTGATTTCAATTTTGACCTGATTGACTCCCTCACCCGGCGCGACCCGGACACCTTTCCGGGTCTTTGCAATGCCATTGGAAATCTGATACGCGAGGAGGATGCGTCCGAAATAAGCGTATTGTATCCGCCGCAGCTCGAATGCTGGAGCATAGTGCCCAAGTCGGTCTTCGATCAGGAGGATGAGCGGCAGGCGCATCTCAACATTCTCATGCAGGGAACGGAAATGAGCCGCATCGCGCCGGACTGGCACACGATAAGCAACCGTGATTTCAAGTTGCTCAAAGTCCGCAGAAAGCAGCATCTGGAATCGTTTTCCTTCCTCCTCAACGGCCCCGTTAACGGCAACCTTTATTCTGATTTTCAGATTGGTGAAAAGTGGATGAGAATAAGTCATTTCCATGGCTCATTCATGACTGTTTCCTGCGATAAAGGTGTTTTGGGCATCACATCATTCCTGCTGGGCAAACTGCGGGCTGCCACCTATATCACCTTCGACGACATATCTGACCTGCCCTACCTCTGGCTCCAGCAAGCATCCCACCTTCACTGGATGCATGGCATGCATGAACAGATCCTTGTCTATGGCGGTGAGGCCGGCCGTGTCACCGAAGAACTCCAGGCATACTGGGATGATGCCTCGGAGATCATCGTGATGGACTCCCTGGATAAAATGGGACTCTCTTCCGAGGAAAAAACGTACGGCTTCCCGCTTGAACGGGCATTCCCGGCCACACTGTTATCAGTCTACTGACCCATGCGGATCATCACCGGCACACTGAAAGGCAGAAAGATCACCGTTCCTGCACATGTCGATATGCGCCCCACATCAGACCGCGCCAAAGAGAGTATCTTCTCAATCATCGAAGTGCGCAAGCATCTTTCCGGCAGCATCATACTGGATCTTTTTGCGGGCTCGGGCAACCTGGGCTTTGAAGCCATCTCCCGTGGTGCATCGAAGGTGATCTTCGTGGAATCTTCCTCCGCTGCCACAGACCATATTGAAAAAACCGCACGGCAATTCGGTGTGGAAAAGCAGGCACGCGTTATCTGCTCTTCTGTCGAGAACTTCCTCGGCGGACCGCCCAGTCCATTCGACATCGTCTTCGCAGACCCCCCTTACGAATATCCTGAAATGACACGGCTCCCCGAGATCATCCTGCAAGAGGGCTGGCTCAAGCCGGACGGCTGGTTCATCCTTGAGCACGACAAACGGCATCATTTCGGGGAACACCCCCACTGTGTCTTCGCCAAACCATACGGCCGCACCATCGTATCCATTTTTCAAACCGGTCGTGTGACGGATAACCCATGACCACCAGGACCTGCCTGATACACCATCACAAAATCCCGAGGAACCAATCGTGCAAGTTATTTATCCCGGCTCTTTCGACCCCATCACTTTCGGTCATCTCGACGTTTTGGAGCGTGCCACAAACCTGTTTGAAAAAGTCATTATCACCATCGCCGTCAACACCCGCAAAAACGCCATTTTCACTCCCGATGAACGAATTTCCCTGATCCGGGAAAGTATCAGCCACGAATCCTGGTCCGAAAAAGTCGATATCCAAAAGTTCACGGGACTTCTTGTGGATTACGCGCATGAGAACAACGTAAAAACACTGATACGGGGCGTCCGACAGTTCTCCGATTATGAATATGAATTTCGCATGGCACTCATGAACCGCAAACTCGGACGGGATATCGACACCATCTTCCTGATGCCCAGCGAACATCTGACCTTCGTTTCCGGCTCGCTGGTGCGCGAAATCGCCTACTGGGGAGGCGATGTCAGCCATTTTGTCCCGGCAAATGTAGCCGAGGCGCTGAAAAACAAGTACCGCTGACGGACTGCACGCTCCCTGATTGCATACTCCCGGATACACGCTCCCGGATTGCACGCGCTTTGATGCACGCTCCCGGATACACCAATGCAATGCATCACGCCTTCTCCGAATTATCCTGCACTCATGGAAACTGCATGCCGACTTTTGTATCTTGTTTCACATTTGTACATTTTGCACCGGACTGTATTCCCTTCTCCTCACTTACACTATTAATCGGTTGTACTAACAGGATCATTTTGCCATGATAGCGAAACGCGTTCAGGCCATCGCGCCTTCGGAAACGATGAAAATATCAAGTCGCGCCAAGGAACTTCAGCGCGAAGGAAAATCGGTCATCTCCCTGAGCCAGGGCGAGCCCGATTTCAAGACCCCTCTGCATATTTGTGATGCCGCGGTACAGGCCATACGTGACGGACACCACGGATACACCATGAACACCGGAAATCCCGAGCTTCGCGAAATCATATGCGACAAGCTGAAAGAGGAAAACGGGTTGGAATACACCCCCGACCAGATCATCCTCTCCAACGGCGCAAAGCAGTCCATCGGTTTTTCACTGCTCGCCACCATCGATCCGGGCGACGAAGTGATCATCCCCGCCCCCTACTGGGTTTCCTATCCTGAAATGGTAAAACTGGCGGAAGGCAAGCCGGTAATCGTGTCCACCGCTTTTGACAACGGCTTCAAGATGACGGCCGATCAGCTGCGGGACGCCATAACGCCCCGGACCCGGATGCTCATTCTCTGCTCCCCGTCCAACCCCACCGGAAGCTGCTATACCCTGGAAGAGCTCAAGGCCCTGGCGGAAGTCCTGCTGGAGCACCCCGGCATCCTGGTACTATCAGATGAAATCTACGAGTACATCGTTTTTGAGGATAAGCACGTCAGCATCGCACAGGCCGCCCCGGTCCTGATGGACCGCATCCTTGTCATCAACGGTTTTTCCAAAGGATTTGCCATGACCGGCTGGCGCCTGGGATATCTTGCCGGCCCGGCCTCCATAGTCAAAGCCGTGGCCAAGATCCAGAGCCAGGAGACCTCCGGACCCAGCTCCATCTCACAGAAAGCCGGAGAGGCCGCCTACCTCAGCCCCCGCGATGCCGTCACCGAAATGGTCGCCGCATTCCGCAAGCGGCGTGACTATCTGGTGGATGCGCTCAACCGCATAGACGGCGTGAAGTGCTTCAACCCCGGCGGGGCTTTTTACGCATTCCCCGATATCTCCACCTACCTGAACTCCGAAACACCATCAGGCGACCGTATCCGGAACAGTACCGATCTGTGCCTGTTCCTGCTGGAAGAGCGCGGACTCGCAGCCGTTCCCGGTGATGCTTTTGGTGAGCCTGCCGGAATCCGCCTCTCATATGCAGCTTCCATGGAACATCTGAAGGAGGCTGTAAAACGGTTGAGCGAGGGACTGGCCGCTTTGAAAAAGGAGTAAACGTTTTTATTTTTTCCGGCGTTATCTTATCCGGTTCTCAGCAACGCTAAATCAAATCAGGACAAGCATGCCTACCTATGAGTACAAAAGAGAAGATGGTACCATATTCGAGATCATACAAAAGATGTCGGACGATGCGCTAAAGACATGTCCGGAGACCGGGCAGAGGGTGAAACGCGTGATCACCGGCGGTGGTGGCGTGGTGTACAAGGGAAGCGGATGGTATGTCACCGACTACAAAAACCGCTCCGCTAACGGTGCCAGCGCCACGGACGGCAACACCAACGGCAACGGCAATGCGCCTGCCGCCGGCACGGAGTCCGCGGCCGGCAGCACAGGCAGCAAAGCATCCGCCGGCGACAAGGCAACCGGCAACGGTGCAGCCGCCAGCGCAACCGAACCGGCATCATCCTCTCCATCACGGAAAAGCGGCAGCTGAACCGAAGGTCACGAAGTGCCCGGTGAAACGCGCAAGCGAAATCGAAATTGACATAAACAGATGAACCACGTGGAGCTTGGCAGGCTGGGCGAGGAGCGCGCTGCCGAACATCTCTCATCCAGAGGGTTTTTGGTACTGGACCGCAACTACCGGTTCATGCGTGCGGAAGTGGATATCGTAGCCGCAACGGACCGGGAAATCGTCTTTGTGGAGGTGAAGACGCGGAACAGCACCAGCTTTGGCGAGCCGGAAGAGCACATTGACGACAGGAAAAAACGGCAGCTTTTCAAAGTGGCCGAGGCCTGGCTCCACGAACGCCGCATGGAGGGATCACCCGTCCGTTTCGACGTTATCTCCATCCTCAGACCGGGCCGGAGCGATGAGAAGATCAACCACATCGAAGGGGCTTTCTGGCGTCTGTGAATTATTAAAACCTTCGGATGCGTAATAGCATAAAATGAATTATTTTAAGGGGAATCATTTCATTCATGCCCGAACCCCTGCCCATGAGCCTCCAATTTCTCAATCCACTCCACTGGCGAAGACCTTTTCTGTTTTCCGTGCTTCTGTTGATGCTGGTGATCTGGTTTGGCTTCATTGACACCTACAGTGTCCGTACACGGATCCTGCTAAGCAATGAAAAAGAGGAGCTGATCAAAGAAACGGAGCGTTTGCGGGAGGAAACGGCTGAATTTCAGCAGAAAATGGAGGCGCTCGAATCCGATCCCGGATTGCTGGAGCAGCTGGCCCGGGAAGAGTACGGCATGCGAAAGCCCGGCGAAACCATTTATCGTGTGCAGGAATGATGCGCTTCGTATGTCGATGCAAAGCATTATTTATCTTACCCGGTCATTTATCTTCGATTTTTACTCACCAGCGATCAGCTGAACTCTCATTCTCAACGCGATCGCCTGAGCTCTCGTTTTCATCCAATCCGTTACCAAAAACACGTAAAAGCGCATGATCTCCATAGGAATTGACCTTGGCGGAACCAATATCAAATCGGCCGTTATAGATCGCGAAAAAGGGCTGCTCGCCACCTCATCTGTTCCTACGCAGGCAGGCAAAGGCCCTGAAGCGGTACTGGACCGCATAGCCGAGGCGATTGCCAACGCCGTTTCACAAGCGCCTGAAAAACCCGTCGGTGCCGGCATCGGCTCCCCGGGTATCATTTCCCTGGACCGCACAACCGTTTCTCATCCGCCTAACCTGCCCGGATGGGAAGTGATCAATGTCAACAAGGAGATCAAAAAGCGGACCGGCCTTGATGCCATCGTGGAAAACGATGCCAACCTGATGGCCCTGGGCTCATCCCGTTATGGCGTCGGGAGAGATATGGACAGCCTGATCATGCTCACCCTTGGTACCGGAGTCGGAGGAGGCATTATCTACCACCGGGAGCTGTATCGAGGGATGACCGGCGGTGCCGCCGAACTGGGACATGTGATGATTGACTACAATGGACCGGAATCCAACAGCACTGCCAGGGGCGGCATTGAAGCATATATCGGCCAGCGGTTCCTGATCCGGAACGCCCTGCCGATCATCCGCCAGCATCCTGAAAACCCCCTTGCGGCCTATCTGGATAATCCGGAAGAGCTGGAACCGGTACACCTGAGCCGGGAGGCCGAAAAAGGAAATGAACTGGCTGTGCAGATCCTTGCCGATGCCGGAAAAATGCTGGGCTATGCCGTTGTCAATTACATCCATATTCTGGATATACGCAACATTGTCATTAGCGGTGGCGTTGCAAAGGCAGGTGACTGGATTCTGGAACCGGCCCGAAAAGCAGCGCTGGAACGCCTTATGCCGCCATTCCGGAAAGGTTTTGAAATCCGGTACGAAACACTGGGCAATGACGCCGCCCTGCTCGGTGCAGGAAGCCTGGCCTTTGAATATCTTTAGCACATCACCGATAAGGTAACCCATTTGTGCCTTCCGCGCGCCTCTGTATCATAACGCTCCTATTTCTCGCTACAGGGCTCTTATCAGCACCGTCGGAGGGGTACGCGCACGCCCGGCACTCCCTTGAATCTCGGCTGGACTCCCTTCCCCCTGCGCCGGACGCAACGCCCGCTGACACCATCCCGGACCGGGAAATCGACCCCGGTCAAATTCCCGATGAGGATGGATCCGTGCCGGACCAGCCGGATCAGAACGGCATTGAACGGGAACTCATGAACGGTGCAGGCCTGGACAGAACCGAGCCTGAACGGATGGGACCGGAACGAATTGAACCGGAACGCGGGGGGCCGGACGGAAGGGCCGCCGGTGCGGAAGATGAAATCCGCTTCTCCTCACGCGACTCACTCATATTCACTACGCGGGATGAACGCCGCGCCACGCTTTATGGCAACGCCCGCGTCGGAAACCAGAAAGGGGAACTGACCGCCGGCGAAGTGCTCCTGAACCTCGACAGGAACGAGATGAGCGCCCAGGCCGGTGAACCCGCAGACACCCTCTCGGAACCCGTCCTGCAACGCGGCGAAGATCGCATACGAAGCCGGCGCATCGCCTACAATTACCAGACCGACAAGGGCAAGTTTGATGTTGCCCGCATCACCATGGACCAGGGCAATGTCATCGGAACACAGGTCAAGCGCACCGCACCGCACGTCATTTTTGTCGAAGACGGCATCTACTCCACGTGCGAGCTTGACCACCCCCATTTCTACATCCGCGCGAGCAGGATGAAAGTGGTGGATGAGGACGAGATCTTCTTCACCCGGGCACGGCTTTTCATCCTGGATATTCCCTATCCCCTTGTCTTTCCCTTCGGATATGTGCCGTCACGGATATCCCGAAAACAGTCCGGCATCCTGGAGCCGTCATTTACTTACCAGGATCAGCAGCGCCGCGGTATCGGATTGCAGAACCTGGGGTGGTTCCAGTATTTCAACGATTACCTGACCGGCCAGGCTTCCATGGATATTTTCACCTCCGGGACCTTTTACGTCAATTCGCGCCTGAACTACCGGCGTACCGACCGGTATACCGGCTCGGTGGAGCTGGGCTATTCGCGCGACCAGGGCCTGGAACCCACCGACCCCGGCTTTGTCACCAATATCCAAAGAAACCTCGCCGTCACTCACAGCCAGACGCTCAATCCCTACTCTTCCATTTCCGCCAATATCAATCTGAGAACCGCGGATTTCTACAATCGCAACTCCTACGATTATGAGGATCGCGCCCAGGTCAGTACCACATCCCGTATTGCCTACAACTTCAACCATCCTGAGGGAGCCTATTCGTTCAATATCTCCGGTTCCGGCACCCAGGATTTTTCAACCGATGCCACAACCATCACCGGGCCATCCGTGAACTTCTCGCTGCGCAGGATCACACCATTCCAGCGTACCGGTCCGGCCCGGAGGGAATCCTGGTACGAAACTCTCAGCGTCCAGTACAACAACCGGCTGGAATCGCGATACAGCTTCCGGCCGGTCGATGACACCGACATCGGATTTTTCGAGGCGCTTTTCAACCCCTCCCGCCACCGCCAGGCCACCGGAGACATCCGGCATATCAACATGGGTCTGCGTCAGACAGCGCGGGCCGACATGCAGCTTGTGAGTTCCACCGTCGCCAACATCGGAACCAACCTCAGCATCAACGAATACTGGTATCCCGAAACATACCGGGAAGAGTGGGATCCCGAACAGAACCGGGTCGTCCCCCGTATGGAGCCCGGATTCGCAGCCGGACGTGATTTCCAGACAGGTCTCAGTCTCAATACCACGATCTACGGGCTCAGCGAGACGCGCATCGGGCCTTTCGAAGGGTTCCGCCATACCATGCGCCCATCCATCAGCTTCAGTTACCGTCCCGATTTCAGCGACGATTTCTGGGGTTTCTACCGGGAGGTGCAGGTCAACCAGGCCGGCGACACACGCAAATATTCCATATTCCAGGGAGGGATCGTCCAGGGTCCCGCCGCAGGCGAACAGCGCTCCCTCGGGATAAGTCTCAGCAACGTACTGGAAGCCAAGGAGGTGCGGCGCGACACTACAGGGGAACGCAGCGAAAGGGTAGTACGCCTCATCGACCGGTTCAACCTCAGCACAAGCTACAATTTCGCTGCGGAAAGCTTCAACCTTTCCAACCTGACGACAAGCATCTCATCCTCCTTTTTCCAGAACCTGAACCTGAACGCCAATGCCTCTTTCAGTTTTTATGCCCTGGATGATGACGGCAACCTGATTGACCGCTACATATGGAAGGACAGCAACCAGTTCATGCGGCTTGTCAATTTCAGTTTTGCCGCAAGCACACGCTTCAGCAGCGGCGGCCCCAACGGGCGGGGCCGGTTTGAGCAGCCGAAATGGCACTATCCGGAGCATTATGACCCGCTGGACCAGTCTCGCTTCCACCCGATTGACGAGGCCATCTATCACGGGCAGGTGGAACGGGTGGACGTTCCATGGTCCATGAGCCTGAGTTTCAATTACCGCTGGCGAAGGGGCCCCGGCACCGGTATTACGCGGTCGGCCGTGATCAACGCACAAAGCATCCAGTTCCGGCTTACCCCGGAGTGGCAGGTAGGGACCTCGCTCGGCTATGACTTCATCGACAAGGAGCTCACTCCGTCCCGGTTCAATGTCACACGCAACCTGCACTGCTGGGACCTCAGCTTTCAGTGGAACCCGTTCGGGGATTTCAAATTCTTTCTCTTCCGCCTTTCGGTGCGTGATTCCCAGCTGCATGGCCTTTTCCAGAAACTTCCGGGACTCAACAACCTGGAACGCAGCAGCAGCCCGATCAACCGGTTCCGGTAAAACCTGCTCCCGCAGAGCATCATCCCGGTCAACTCTCTCCGGTAAAACCGCTCTCGCGCAGCAGCTGTTCGGTCACCGTGCCGGCCGATCCGCCGCTCCGGACCCCATCTTCCCTGTTCTGCATGAAGCGCAGGACATACTTGCCGAGGATATCAAACTCCAGGTTCACTCGGTCTCCCTTTTTCCGGTTTTTTATCACGGTGTGATCCCACGTGTAAGGGATTATGGCCACTGTGAACTGGTTGCCTGTTTCGCGGGCGACCGTCAGACTGATGCCGTCAATGGCTATGCTGCCGCGGCCAACGATCAGGTCGCGCCACTCCGGATCATAACCGATCGTGCACAGCCAGTTCGTGCCCTCCTTCCGGACATCCAGCATTTCGCCGGTCGTATCCACATGGCCCTGGACAAGATGCCCGTCAATGCGCTGGTCAAGGGAAAGGGATCGCTCCAGATTGACCTCCGATCCCGGCTTGAGTTCTCCCAGCGCGGTTTTGCGGAGCGTCTCCTCCACCACCTGCACCGTAACGGAGTGCTTGTCCAGCCGCACCACCGTCTGGCATACCCCGTTCACGCAAAGACTGTTGTCCACCTCCATGGCGGATGCCAGCCTGCACGATATGGTGAGCTCCTTGCCCCCGCCTATATCCTTGACGGATATGACTTTGCCCAATTCTTCAATGATGCCGTTGAACATCGGTTTTCTCCCTGTTTACCTGTGTGGATGAGTTATCAGTTCTTGCAAAAGAAACGTGCTGTCAAAAAACGATCTGGCGAGATTAATACGCTGTATAAAAAAAGTCTGTCAAAAATAACCGGTGAAAAGCATGTCGTCGCCGGCTTTGGTCCACCCGGCAGAACGGAAACCGATGATCTCGCTCATCCGTTCGATCCCGAGCCCCAGAAAGCTGCGCGTACCGCCGCCCAGCATCTTTGGCGCTATGAAGAGGTGGAGCTTGTCCACCAGATTGTCCCGCACAAGCGCCGATGCGAGCTGGCTGCCCGCTTCCACCAGGATGGATGACACCCCCAGTTCCCCGACCCTGTTGATGGCCTGTTCCAGGTTGCAGTGACCGTTGAGTTCCGGGACATGCACGGTCTTTCCGCGGAAGTAGTCGGGTTGCAGCAGTCCAAGGGCCGGATCATCAGCCTTTGCCGAAAGGCCCGGATTGCAGGTGACCCTAATGGTCTTTTCCTCGTGGATGTCGCTGAATAGATGAAGATCGGACGGCAGGGTGCCGGGCCCGTCAATCACGATGCGCCGCGGCTGGCGGCCGCTTACATGCCGGACGGTGAGCCGGGGATTGTCGAGCAGCGCGGTGTTGCGTCCCACCATCACGGCATCGTATTCGCCCCGCCACTGGTGAACGCGTTTGCGGGCTTCCTCACCGGATATCCACCGGGAGTGACCGTCTGGTGCGGCAATATAGCCATCGAGGGTCTGGGCCACTTTGAGGATGACATAGGGCTTGCCGAACCGCATGTTGAACAGGAATACTTCGTTCAGTTTCCGGGCCTCTTCTTCGAGCACGCCGGTCACCACGGCAATCCCTTTCGATCTGAGATAGGCAATCCCATTGCCGTTGACCTGCGGATTCGGGTCGGTCATGGCCACTACAACCCGCCTGAGCGGATATTTTGCCAGTTCTGGGGCGCATGGCGGGGTTTTCCCCTGATGAGAGCAGGGTTCCAGCGTGACGTAAACGGTCGCGTCCAGCAGGTCCGAGCGGTCTTTTACAGAGCGCAGGGCGTTGATCTCCGCATGTGCCTGGCCATACCGCTCATGGTATCCCTGCCCGATGAGCACACCCTCACGGGAGTAAATGACGCATCCTACCAGCGGATTGGGAGCAACGTATCCCTTTCCCTTTTCGGCAAGCCGGAGGGCCCGCCTCATTCTTTTTATATCTTCGGCGGATGCGTCATGCATACTTACATGGGCCGCTGCATCATGCGCTGCTGGGTGCGGAAATCCCGGATGTCGGCATCGGCTTTGAGTCGATCCACCCAGACCGATCCGAATACGGTGTTTTTCTGCTGCTGCAGCTCCTCACGGATCTGGCGGCGCTCCGCGGTGGTCATGGCGGCGGGATCGGCCATGGTGCGGCTTTCCACTACCATCACAAATGCGGCATTATTTCCGGTGATCACGGGCGAAAGCTGTCCCTCCGAAAGGGAAAAAGCGGCTCCCACAACTTTCGGTTCGCGGCCGGCGCCGGGAACCGTGGCGGCGTTCAGGCGAATGCGCTCTGCACTCTGGACCGATTTGCCGCTGGTTTCAGCCAGCTCCTCAAGTGAAGCGATGCCGTCCAGCATCTCGCTCACGCGCTGGGTCATGATTTCCTTGCGTTTCTGCTCACGCACGAGTGATTCCACCTGGGAGCGGACCTCATCAAGGGGACGGGTGCCTTCCGGGATTACCTCATCCACCCGGAACACCATAAACATGTCTTCGGTCTCAATGACATCGGAGATGTTTCCCCTTCTCATGTGCTGAAGTTCGTTGAGGACCATGCGGCTTTGTCCAAGTCCGGAAATGAACGGGGTGCCCTCGGTGGCTACTGCCTCCTGGACCGTAAATCCGCTGCGCTCGGCTTCGCTGACAAATCCATCCGCATGAGCGAAATACTGGAAGTCCTCGGCCTCGTTGGCCAGGCGCTGCACCGTCTCAAACGGATCGGGTTCTACATCCTGGCTCAGGTCGGCAAAACGGATGTCCCGGCTGGTACGGTCAACGATCTGGAAAAGGTAGATGCCATCATCACCGGCGAGCGGACCGATCACCGATCCGGTGGAAGCGGCGAATATGGCGCTGGCCTGGTCTGCGGGCTTGTCATCCCGTTCGATATAGCCAAGGTCGCCTCCGCGTTGCGCAGACGGACTGTGCGTGGAATAGGATTCTGCCAGGGCTGCAAACGACTCGCCCTGACGGACGCGTCCGATGAGTTCCCCGGCAAGTTCACGGCCGGCGTCACTATCCGTAAGACGGAGCTGGCGAACACGCACATAGGTCTGGTCAGCCGGACGTTCTTCCAGGAGGCGGACCATGTGCGCCCTGTTGTTGTAGACATAGGGTTCGCTGACTTCGTCCACATCCAGTTCAAACGCCTTGAGATGCTCAAACCGAACCTCGGACGCTTTCAGGAAATTTTCGAAATAGTCGGTCTCGGAGAAATGATCGGACAGGAAGCGTTCGACATTCTCTGTAACACGGAAATTATCGCGAAGCTGGTCAAGATACTGGAGTGTCCGCATCGTGTCGGCTTCTGTCGGTGCAATGGAAAATGTCACATAGGAGAAGCGCCAGGTCTTGTTTCTCTGGAAGCGGTGCTCATTGTTGCGGTAAAAGGCGCGGGCTTCCGAATCACTCACATCTATCTCATCCGAAGGAATGTCCGAAAACGGGAACCGCACAAACTGGAAGTTGGCCCGGCTGTTTTGCCGCTTGTAGTGCTGCTGCACCTCGAAGTCACTGACACGCAGCGAGGACTCGACGAACTGGTTCAGTTTCTGCTGGCGGCGCTGATCGCGAAGCTGCTGTTCGATCATGATCCAGATTTCACGGTTTTCCGGCGCCTCGATTGCATTCTGAAGTGCAACCCTGTCGATGGTCCCGTCCTCACGGGTGAACTGCTGGCGGATGAAGGGATCGGGATCATCACCGGTAACCATATCCATCAGCTCGGAATCGGTTACCGTAATTCCCATATCCTCCATTTTCTGTTTCAGTATCTTGTCCACTACCAGCTGTTCCCAGGCCATTTCTTCATACTGTGCCCGCAATTCGCTGTCAGGGCTGACTCCTGTCCGCTCCCGGTACTGCTCGGTGTAGAGATTGATCCGCTGGTTGAACTCGGCCCATGATACGGGCTCGCGGTTTACTTCGCCCATGTTCCGCGGACCTGCCATCATGGCGTCAAACACCTGGGTATCGGCTAGCACCCAAAGGAGCCCGAATGAGAGGATCAGGATCCAGATAATGTACTTGGTGCCGGATCTTAGTTTTTGCATCAAACCCATAAAAAAACCTCAGAAACGTATAATTGAAAAGTGGTTTGGAATGTCGGTTACGACTTCATGTAATAGCTTGGAAAGATACGGCAATTGACGCGAATTACAAAGCTATTAGGTATAACGAAGCCATATTTGGTTTGGTGCAGAAATTCGGACAGACCCGGCATGCATGCACATCAAACCGCTCGTTCATACCGGCATCCAGCCCTGGCCTCAGAATATGTCGACCAGGCGCATGTGCTTGAGGAAGTGCCGGGGGTCTTCTTCGAGGATGCGGGAGATGTTTTTGAGATTGACGGCCATGCTGTCCAGGTTCTCATAGAGGGAGGGGTCCTGGATCAGTCGTCCCAGTGTGCCTTCACCGCTGTTGATCTGCTGCATCATCACGTGCAGCTCGGTGCTTACCCCACCCAGTTCGCTGGATATGACCGACAGATCCCGCGTTGTCGTCTCCAGGTTGGACAGAATCTCTTCCAGCTGCTGCTGGCTGTCGGCGCTCAGCGTATCGAGATTGGCAAGCGTCTGTTTCAAATGGATGATGGACGCATCCAGATCGGCGCTTCGTGCCTCCAGAAGCCGGTTGATCTGCTGCGAGGACCTGTTCAGCGCACTGATGGCCTCCCTGATATCCTCTTTGCCGCGATCCTTGAGTACATCGTCAATCTGCTCCAGCACTTCGGCCAGGCTGCCGGCGCTTCTCTCGATGTCGGGTTTCAGGTCTTCCGCAAACTCCTGGAACTCCGCAAACGCACCGTGCTCGTATACGCCTTCAATGTATCCGCCGTCCGGGATTACTTCGTCTTTGTCTGAGGGCTGGATGCGCACCTTCTTGCTTCCGATGAGATCGGCAGGTTCAATGTATGCCCGGGATCCCACCGGAATCCCTTCGGTGTACGAGAGATTCAGCACCACTTCGACGCTGTCTGGACCGGCAAGGTGGACCCGGTTGACGGAACCGATCTTCACTCCCGACATATAGACCGACGTTCCGGCACTGACCCCATCCACCCGTTCAAATACGGTGTAGAGTTGCAGGCTGGGACGGAACAGGGGCACATCCTGCATCAGCCGGAAGCCGATGATGGCGATCAGCATGGCGATCACGATGGTCAAACCTATCTTTATTTCATTTTGTACTTTTTTCAAAACCGGGCTCCGCGTAGTGTTAAATGGTATATTCGCTGGCTCTTATAAAGGCGTTCAGTTCTTTGTGGTCACTTGTGCGCAGTTCGTCGAGCGTACCGTACCAGCTGAGTACCTGCTTGTCCAGAAAGGCCACTTTATCGGCAACACGCAGGACGCTGTGCATGTCGTGAGTAATTACGATGGAAGTGATATCAAGAGTATCTGCCATGTTGATGATAAGGTCATTGATCTCGTCCGATGTCTGCGGGTCCAGGCCGGACGTGGGCTCATCGTATAGAAGATACTCCGGTTTCATCACAATTGCCCGTGCAACTCCGACGCGCTTCCTCATGCCGCCGGAGAGTTCGGCCGGTGTTTTTTTGCCGATGTCCGCCAGGTTGACCAGCTCCAGGCACTCCATTACCCGCTCCTGGATCTGCTTTTCGTTCAGGTCGCTGAAAAAACGGAGCGGGAAGGCCACGTTGTCATAGGCCGTGATGGAATCGAAGAGTGCGGCGCCCTGAAACAGGACCCCGAACCGCTGGCGCAGCTTTCGGAGGCGGGCGTAGCGGATCTCGAACACGTTCAACCCGTCTATGAGCACCTCGCCGGAATCGGGATAGAGCAGCACGTTTAGGTGCTTCATGAGCACGGACTTGCCGGAGCCTGACTTGCCGATGACCGCAAGGGTCTCCCCGTCTTCAATCGTAAGACTGACGTCCGACCAGACGAGGTTGGATCCAAAGCTTTTTGTAAGATTCTTGATTTCGATCATGGTTCTGCGGTCAAAGGAGCAGGAAGGCGAGTACGAAGTCGGCGACCAGGATGTAGATACAGCTGAGGACGGCGGCCTGGGTGGTTGCCTGTCCGACCCCTTCCGCTCCGCCGGTCGCAAAATATCCCTTGTAGCAGGAAATGGAGGTGATGATGTATCCGAAAACGAAGGATTTGATCACACCGAAACTCACGTCAGCTGGCGAGAACACCTGGCGCGCGCCCAGCATGAAATCGGCTGGCGGCAATGTCCCGGTGAGGACGCCAGCCAGCAATCCGCCTATCATGCCGGCGACCACGGCGGCGACCCAGATCACCGGAAACATCAGCACACCGGCCAGCACCCGCGGCATGACCAGGAAAGTGACCGAGTTGAAACCCATGGATTCCAGGGCGTCGATCTGCTCGCTTACCGCCATGGTACCCAGCTCGGTCGCTATGCGCGCACCCACCCGTCCGGCAAGCACCAGGGCGCTGATCACCGCCGCCAGCTCGATCAGCAGCGACTGTGAAACGATGGCTCCGATGGTGGATGGCGGAATAAACCCGGCAACAAGCTGATAGGAGGTCTGGATAGTCATCACCGCTCCGGTGAAGAAACCGGCCAGGATGATGATCGGCAGAGAGTCGTAACCGGTCTTGACCATTTCCGAAATGATGTTCTTCCGGTACATGCCAACTTCCGTCGAGGAACGGATAGCCTCATAGATCAATCTGCAGTAGCGCCCGACATCAATAAATAATTGCATGCAATAGCCGTTGTTTATGTAATCCGGTTTGCTGATTTGGTGCGGTATCTGAAAAAAGCAAAGCGATTGTAGAAAAAAAAATCCGTTTTCGGATTTTCTCAACCTATCTGATATTTTGATACGGTAATTTAAGGAATTAATTATACACTGCGATTGTGAAATCAAAAATCCTTGCATGTTTTATCGCCGTGGCCGGATTCGTGTTCCTTGTTCCTGGTGAAGCAGGAGCACAAATCGGCCACGAATCCGCCTTCGGATTCCTGAATCTGCCCGGCTCGGCCAGGACGGCAGCGCTCGGTGGAAACCATGTATCCCTGCATAACGGCGGTACAGCGCACTTTGATGTGAACCCGGCTTATTTAAATGCGGAAAATCACCGCGAACTGACGTTGTCCTACCTGAACCAACTCTCGGACATTTATCAGGGGTCGACAGGTTTTGCCTGGCACCTGGACGGTATAGGTACGCTTGCCACCGGAATCAGGTTCCTGAATTACGGCGATTTCACGCGCACCGACAGTGACGGGCAGGAACACGGGTCGTTCAGCGCATATGATCTTTCCTGGAGCGCCGCCCTGTCGCGGAACCTGTTTGATACGTTCCGTGCCGGTATCGGCGTCCAGTTCATCATGAGCAATTATGACACATACCGTTCATCCGCCCTGGGCCTGTTCGGGGGGCTTTATTTCCCCTTCAACGACGGGTTCACGCAAGCTGCGCTGTCGTTTCGCAATCTTGGCGCACAACTCACCCGGTTCGACGGCACAAAAGAGGACCTCCCCTTCTCTCTGATGGCCGGAATCACCCATCGCCTGCAGCATCTGCCGCTGCGGTTCAATCTCACACTGCACTCCCTGGACCGCTGGGATCTCCCTGTATTTGATGATGAAACCGATCCGGGATTTTCAGACAACCTTTTCCGGCGCATGCGATTCGGCACAGAGCTCCTCTTTTCGGAGAACTTCCACTTCCGGATTGGATACGATCACTTGCAGAGCGAGGAGCTGAAAACCGACCGACGCATCGACCTCTCCGGCGGTTCCATTGGCCTCGGTATCATCATACGCGACATTCACATTGATATCAGCCGCACATCCTACAGCGAAACGGGCGGCCTTTTTCAGCTGAACCTCCGTACCCGGCTGTAATCCGGCATCCGGCCCGCAGTTCATTCTTAAAGCCGCAGTTCATTCTTAAAGCCACAGTTCATTCTTAAAGCCGCAGTTCATTCTCTAAATTGCTATATTCCTGCTCCCCGGAATCCTTGATTTCAGGATCAATCCTTGATTTCAGGATCAATCCTTAATTTCAGGATTCCGCAAGACATGGACTAACAGAAAACCGATGATTCGATATCTCACTGCCGGTGAATCGCACGGACCGGAACTGACCGGCATTGTTGAGGGTCTTCCGGCCGGACTGCCCCTCTCAATGGAAGCCATTGCACTACAGCTTGCCCGCAGGCAGCAGGGGTACGGGAGAAGCGGGCGCATGGCCTTTGAAAAGGACTCTGCAGAAATTATGTCCGGAGTGCGATTCGGCAAAACCATGGGCCATCCCGTTGCCCTGAGGATGGTCAATCGCGCCTATGAAAAGGATGAGGCCAACTGGCCGCTTGTCATGTCCGTCACACCGGTGGATGAAGATGTTCCCCGGATCACCGTACCGCGTCCCGGACACGCCGATCTCGTCGGCGTCCAGAAATTCCGTTTTGACGATATCCGTCCCGTTATTGACCGTTCCAGTGCACGGGAAACCGCCATGAGAGTAGCCTGCTGCGCCACGGCAAGGCAGCTCCTCCGCTATTTCGGCATACAGATCGGCGGCCATGTGTTGCAAATCGGGGAACAGGGCTACCCTTCCTGGGAGGATATCCGCTTCATTGCCGATCCCTTGCTGCAGGATGGCGCAGAACAGCTGGCCGGCACAGCCGATGCCTCGGAAGTCCGTTGCCTGGATGAAGGCCTGACCGCACAAATGGTTGAAGAAATCAAGAAGCGGCGCAAGGCTGGCAGTTCGCTCGGCGGAATTTACGAGATTGTTGTCACCGGCCTGCCCGCGGGTCTGGGCAGTTATGTCCACTGGGACCGCAAACTCGAAGGGCTGCTCGCCCAGGCCGTGATGAGCATCCAAGCCATGAAAGGCGTAGAGATCGGACTTGGATTTGAAGCGGGAAAACGTCACGGACACCTGGTGCATGATGAAATCACATGGGAGAAGGAACGGTTCGCGCGCAGCAGCAATCGAGCCGGCGGACTTGAAGGCGGCATCACTACCGGAATGCCCCTGATCATACGCGGCGTAATGAAACCGATCCCGACCATGCTCAAACCACTGCGGACCGTGGATATGGAATCGAAAAAAACACAGGACACGCGGTACGAGCGATCGGATGTCTGCGCACTTCCCCGGGCTGTCGTTGTTGTTGAAAATGTCATTGCCCCCGTACTGGCAAACGCATTTCTGGAAAAATTCGGTGGCGACTCCATAAACGAGATCGAGGAAAGATATCCGCGCGCCACCTGACCGCTTTTAACCGTAATACTTTATCGCCGCGCATTATACGTTTACAGCTATCACGGCGTTAGATTCAAAACATCTGTAAAAACCAATGAACGATACCAGGGTGAAAAAACTGAAAGAATTTCTGGATGCGGACCCGGCAGACAGCTTCTCCCGGTTTGCACTGGCGCTGGAACATCTGAAGACCGGCGACACCGGCACGGCACAGCACCACTTTGAATACATCCTGGACCATGACCCCGAATACGTCGGGGTTTATTACCATCTCGGAAAGCTTTATCAATCCGATGGCAACGCTCAAAAAGCTTTGAAAACATTCACCAATGGCATCGCTGCCGCCCGCCAGGCCAGCGATCTCCATGCCGCATCCGAACTGGAACAAGCCATCAGCGAACTTGAATCAGAAGGAGCATAGCGAACCAATATGCGTACCTGTCTCATCCTCCTCTTCATTGCCCTTTTCTCCCTCCCTTCACTGGCAGCCGACCGGCCGACCCACACCGTCCGGCAGGGGGAAACCCTTTTCAGCATATCCCGCCAGCATGATGTCACCGTGGATCAGATCCGTCAATGGAACGGACTGAGAGACAATGTGATCACAGTCGGACAGGAACTGATTGTCGGCGATGGAAGAGAACCCGAGCGCCGGACCCCGGCTGAAAGACCGCGTCCGACTGCTGAGGACGGCACCATCATCCACACCGTGGAACCCGGTCAAACGCTCTTCCGCATCTCACGGATATACGATGTCTCCGTGGATCAGATAAAAGAGTGGAACAATCTCAGGGACAATCTGATCTCCATCGGACAGAGGCTGGAGATACGCAGGCAGGGCCCGCAGGCGGAGACACGGCCGGAAACAATGCCGCCTGACCGTACAAGGCCGGATCCGCCGCGGGACGAACGGCCTCCCGTTGCCGACCGGGTGGATACCGTCCCCCCGCCGCCTGATGATCCGGAGCCCGGACCGCCGACACGCACCGTTACCGATGATGACGCCATGGGGGAACCGTCCACCCCTGCCTTCTACGAGGTCCGTCCGGGTGACACGCTGCACAGAATCGCATCCCGCTTCAACATGACCGTTCAGGAGCTCATGGAGTTCAATGATCTGGAAAGCTCGCGGATCGATGTCGGACAGCAGCTCCGCATACGCAGCCGTCCGTCGGCACCACCGTCCGTTGCGGCCGAATGGGGTGTCGAGAGTACTCCGCAGGGCCGTTTTGCAACACATACTTTCAGTGAGGAGGATTCCCTTCATCAATTGCTTCAGCATCACAATATGGATATGCACGAGTTCCGCGCACTAAATCCCGGTGTTTCTGCCGGCGATCTGCGTCCCGGCGACGAGGTGACCCTCATCATTGCAGCCACCGCCAGACGGCCCAATCCGTATATCGCGACTGTCAGGGAAAATAACGGGGCGCAGATGCCGGTCACCCGCTATCCCGCCGACCGGCAAAGCAAAACCACTACCAGCGGCGATCTGTACAACCCGCAGGCCCTTACTGCCGCACATCCGAACATGGCGCTTGGTTCCGTCGTCTACATTGAAAACCCGGAAAACGGACGCGGGATATTTGTCCATATCAATGACCGCACACCGGATAACCGGTTGGTTCTCTCTGATGCCGCTTTCCGCGCACTGGACTATCAAAATGCATCCCGGCTGGTGGCAACCGTGCGGGAAATGAATGACAATTAGATTTTATTAATTTAATTTATTGATCTTGATTTCTTACATTTAGACTGTATGGGTACGTAATCCAACAGTAGCCCCGGCAACGATTTGTAGAAACGCATTAAAAACAACAGGTTGCAAAATTACGCTACAAGAAGTTACCATACCGGGATTAATCAAACGATTGATTTTTAATGGAAGGAATGACGCGAGAAGAGTTGCAGAAGCAGGAGGATTTCAATGATGAAATGCTCCCTCATCTGGATGCACTCTTCAACTTTGCACTGAAGCTCACTGCCAATAATGATGACGCAGAGGATCTTGTCCAGGACACGATTGTAAAAGCATATCGTTTTTTCAGCAGCTATGAGAGGGGGACCAACGCAAAAGGATGGCTATTCCGGATCCTGAAAAATTCCTACATCAACAACTACAGAAAAATTTCCAAGCAGCCGCAGAAAGTGGATTACGATGAAATAGAGCCCTTCTATGAAAGCATCAGGAGCGAGCAGTCCAGCACCACCGACATGGAGTCCACCATGTACGGGCAGTTGATGGACGATGACGTTACAGGTGCGCTGAGCCGACTTCCGGAGGATTTTCGAACAGTCGTTCTCCTTTGTGATATAGAAGGATTCAGCTACGAAGAAATCGCCAACATGCTTGATGTGCCCATCGGCACCATACGGTCACGTCTCCACCGGGGAAGGAACCTCCTCAAGGCCGAACTCACGGAATACGCCACACGGCGCGGCTACAACCGTGAAGGGTAATCCGGTTTCCTGCCATTGCCATTGCTATTGCTATTCATCGGGAACATCATCCGGAATGTCGTCCCTTCGCCGGGTGACGTTTTGTGGACAAAGATCCTGCCCTTGTGATACTCCTCGACAATACGGCGCGTCAGGCTGAGACCGAGTCCCCATCCCCGCTTTTTGGTGCTGTAGCCCGGATTGAAAATCTCTTTTTTGTGCTTTTTCTCAATGCCTTTTCCCGTATCGGTCACATCGATCACATAGTGGTTGTTGTGTTCGTGCGCTTCAATGTGCACCCTGGCATCGCTGTTCCTGGTATCGATCGCATCCAGTGAATTCTTTAGCAGGTTTTCAATCGCCCACGCAAACAGCTCCTGATTGATCGGGACGCGCCTGTCTGACCGCACATCCAGCGACAGGATCGCATGCTTTCCGATCTGAGGCATGCGCCGTTCAAGGTACTCCATGACCTGCCTGATCAGCGGGCCGACTCTTTTCGGCTTCAGTTCGGGGATGGAACCGATTTTGTTGAACCGTTCGGCCACGGTCTGCATGCGCTGCAGGTCGCTGTTGATTTCATGCGCAATCTGCAGGGTCTCCGGGTCATTGTTCTGCTCTTTGAGCAGAGCAAGCCAGCCATAGAGACTGGATAGCGGGGTGCCAAGCTGATGCGCCGCCTCGCGCGCCATACCGACCCACAGGTTGGACTGCTCCGTCCGCTTGATGCTGCTCAGGCTCAGGTACCCCAGCCCCAGGAACAGTGCCAGCAGGCCAAATTGCACAAATGGAAAGTATTGCAATGTGCGGATGATGGCACTGTCACCGTAGTAGATAAACTGCTCCTGAACCGTATCTCCGGCTCCCAGCTCGATGCGGATAGGGTCATTGAGGGAGGCGTATTCGGCTATGATGCGATCGTCCAGATCCCTTTTGCCGGTGTTGCGCGAACCCAGGATGTTGCCCTCCTCGTCCACGACTATGGACGGGATCTCAAACCGGTTTTTGATGATCAGCTCGGAAGCGATGAAATCGAGCGAGGCATTGGACAGGTCCGATTCCGCCCGGTTAAGGGAACGGATCCAGCGGTTCTTGGTCATGTCATTGATTCCATCGTGGGTGGATATTTCCACCATGATGGCCGACAGCTCCTCGCGCGTATCCGCATACAACGGCTTGCTGTTGTATTCCATGGCACGCGCCCAGAGTTCCACTCCGGAATGCTCTTTTTCCCGGATTTTTTCGACCAGGTAGTGCGTGTAGGCAAAAGAAGCAACGGCAGTGACGATCAGGAAAAAGACCAGCGTGCCCTTGATCCGGTTGGAGGTACTGTTGAAAAACATGGTTTTCAGGCATTGATAGAGTATTGGATAGCCTGCTTCGGTTGTGCTCCGGGCTGCGTTCTGAAAAACCCGTTGCGCAAATGCAGGCCGTTTGCGCATCAGTGGCACCCAAAAGAGTGCATGGATGCCTGGTTGCTGCGCATACCACTATATAACGGACCGGACAGAGCCGCTATTTCTTACTTTCAGGCGGAAGCCTTGCGTTTCTTGTAGATCGGCGGAGCGAAGGAGACAATGGTATCCCTGGTGATAATGCAGCGCTCGACATTCTTCATGGTCGGGAGGGTGAACATGATGTCCAGCATCGCCCGCTCCATGATGGACCGGAGTCCACGGGCACCGGTCTTTCGTTTCATTGCCTGCGAGACGACTTCCTGCAAAGCGTCCTCTTCAAATTCGAGTTCCACCCCTTCCATCCGGAACAGCTTCTTGTACTGTTTGATAATGGCATTTTTGGGCTTCAGGAGGATGTTGATCATCGCCTGCTCCGACAGTTCCTCCAATCCGGAGATGATCGGAAGCCGGCCGATCAGTTCCGGGATGAGCCCGAACTTTTGAAGGTCTTCCGGCTCGACATAGGTGAATATTTTGGGGTCGTCCTTGTCGAATTTATCATGATAATCGGCGGTGAATCCCATACTGGATGCGGACAACCTGCGGGAAATGATTTCGTTCAGCCCTTCGAACGCCCCGCCGCAGATGAACAGGATATTGCGGGTGTCCACCGTGATGAAACTCTGCTCCGGATGCTTGCGTCCCCCTTTCGGCGGCACATTGGCCGTGGTACCCTCAAGGATCTTGAGCAGGGCCTGCTGGACGCCTTCGCCGGACACATCCCGCGTAATGGAAGGATTGTCGCTCTTGCGCGCCACCTTGTCCACCTCGTCAATGTAGACGATCCCGCGTTCCGCACGTTCGACGTCGTAATCCGCGGACTGCAGCAGGTTTGAGAGGATGCTCTCCACATCTTCACCCACATAGCCCGCCTCGGTCAGCGCAGTGGCGTCGGCAATGCAGAACGGAACATCGATAATTCCTGCCAGCGTGCGCGCCAACAGGGTTTTTCCCGACCCGGTGGGGCCGAGCAGCACGATATTGCTTTTCTCGATCTCGGCATCATCATCCTCGAACTCCGGACTTGAGATCCGCTTGTAGTGGTTGTAGACCGCGACGGAAAGGGTTTTCTTGGCATCCTCCTGATCGATGACGTACTGATCAAGATAGGCCTTGATCTCCACCGGTTTCAGATCGCTCTGGAATGGCTGCTTTCTCTCCCCCGGTGCCAGCTCACTTTTGACGATCCCGGAAGCATCGGTGATGCACTGGTCGCAGATATAGACACTGGGCCCCGCAACCATGCTTTTCACTTCATGGCTTGACCTTCCGCAAAAGGAACACCTGATTTTATTTTCCTGATCACTCATATCTAAAAGGATACCGTATTTATGGAAATATACTACTTGATCGGCGCACGCTCAAGGACCTTGTCGACCAGGCCATAGGCAAGGGATTCATCCGCGTTCATCCACTTGTTCCTGTCAGAATCGCGGATGATCTCATCTATGTCCCTTCCGGTGTGCCGGGCGAGGATCTCACTGAGGGTCTGCTTGATCCGGATGATCTCGCGGGCTTCAATCTCAATATCACTGGCCTGGCCCTGCGTGCCGCCCAGCGGCTGATGGATCATGACCTTTGAATGCGGAAGAAGGGTCCGCTTTCCTTTTGTACCTCCGGCAAGCAGCACGGCGCCCATGGAAGCGGCCATTCCCATGCAGATCGTGGCGATGTTGCACCGCACATGCTGCATGGTATCATAGATGGCAAGACCCGAAGAGACCACGCCGCCCGGACTGTTAACGTACAGGTTGATGTCCTTTTCGGGGTCATCGGATTCCAGGAACAGCATCTGCGCCACAATGCTGCTCGCCACGGCATCGTTGATGGGCGTGCCGAGGATGATAATCCGGTCCTTCAGCAGCCGGGAATAGATGTCGAATGCCCGTTCACCGCGACTGGTGGTTTCGATCACCATCGGGATGAGACTGTTTTGCGTCTGGCTGTCAGAAAATCCGGCCCCGTCGAACAGGGGTTGCTTGAATTGGCTCATGAATCGCTCTTTTCGTTTCGTTGTTCTTTCTTTTTATTCTGATACGCTTCTTTGTCCAGTTCATTCAGGCTGACCTGGTCCAATATACGATCGAAAAGCTTGTCCGTGCGGATGTTCTGCCGCAGATTTTCAAGCTGATCGCCGGACTGGGCATAGAAATTTTTAACCATTTCAACAGGCAGTCCGTAACGGGCCGCTTCGGAAGCGAGCCTTGCATCCACATCTTCTTCCTTGATCTCTATGTCGTCGAACTTTTTGCTCAGCTCATCGACGATGAACGCCCAGCGGGCCTCGCGTTCCGCATCATCCCTGATGGATTCGCGATACTCCTCCTCGTTGAAATCCTCGGGGAGAGGACGCCCCTGCTGCTGCTGCTTGAACCGGTCGACATGGGCATCCTGGAAACGCCTCAGCAGAACGTCGGGTACTTCGACATCCGGATGCGCCTCAATCAGCTGCTCCATGATCTCCTGCTTTAGCATGTCATTCGACACCTGGTCGTAGTAGTTCTGGATCTGGCTCTTAACACGGCTGCGGTAATCTTCCACCGTGGCGGCCTCACCGCGGGTTGCCTCTTTCACAAACTCCTCATTGAGTTCAGGCGTTTCAAGCTTCTGCACTTTTTTTACAACGAGCTGAAAGGTTTCGGCGTCATCCCCCTCGCCCAGCGTGACCTTCACTTCATCACCGGCTTTTTTGCCCTTCAGCGCATCCAGAAACTCCTTGTTTTCGTCATCGCCCAGATCCAGCTCCTTGTCGGTGTCCTGATCTTCCTGCCGGGGCTTGCCCTCCTTGTCGAGCGGGACCGCATCCACCGTTACCCGGCTTTTCCCATCGATCTCCTCTTCGGTCTCTTTCCAGGTGCCGCCGCGCTCAAGAGAGTGCTTCAACTCCTCGTCGACCTCTTCTTCGGTCACATCGTGCACCATCTTGTCAACGGTGAAGCTGGAGACGTCTTTCAGTTCAAATTCGGGTTTTACGCCGATCTCCAGCGTGACCTCCAGTTCGCCGTTTTCCCATTTCATGTCCCGGAAGCGGGGTTCGCCGACCGGATTGAACTTGGGGACTACCTCGTCGCGGAACACTTCCTGGATGTATTTGTTGATCTCTTCGGATTCTATTTCCTTGCCGAAACGTTTTTTGACAATGCCGACGGGCACTTGTCCGGGCCGGAANCCGGGCATGTTGATCTTTTTCCGGTATTCACGGAAGGCCTTTTCGAAACGGGGGGCCAGCTCCTCACTGTTTGCAGAAATGGTGAGCACCTTGTCTACATTGCTTTTGTCTTCTACAGCTATGTTCACGTATCAGAGATTTTAGGGTTAAAAAAATCCCGTCTGACCGGTGCCGGACGGGGTATCGGGAATCCTCTCGGATGAGCCCTTCGTTTGCTTCGTACGAGAGGGGGGACTCGAACCCCCACGCCTTTCGGCACTAGATCCTAAATCTAGCGTGTCTGCCAATTTCACCACTCTCGCGGCTAATCATCCACCGGAACTGTGCATCTGACCGCCACACGGGCCCACCGGAGGCATAAGCCCGGCTTATCCTTCAATGACCGGTGTGGGTATGCAAAAAACACAGTTCATGCATGATATTTAGCCTGTCAATATACGCAAATTTACCTGTTTTCTCAACGTATCAGGGCGAGATTCATTTTTCGGCCGGACCGGTTTTCCAATTAGGGGCCGATTGGTTATTTTCTGAAATCCGATTAACCGGAACCTGTCACCCGAACGCCCGTCATGGATATGGATAGTCAGAGAAACAGCCGTCAGAACGACCACGTTTTTGTTTACGTCACCGCAGCCGGAAAGCTGGAGGCGGAGCGCATCAGCAGGGCCCTCATCCAGGAACGCCTGGTTGCATGTACCAACATCATTGAGGACATGTCGGCGCTGTTCTGGTGGGATGGGGAAGTGCAAAGTGAGAAGGAGGTCGTCATTGTTGCCAAAACGAGGTCTGATGCGTTTGAACGGCTTGCCGGCAGGGTAAGGGAGCTTCACAGCTACGAGTGCCCCTGCATCATTGGCATGCCCATTGCCATGGGCAATCCTGATTACCTCGCCTGGATCGACGAGGAGGTCCGGCCCGATACCACCCGTTGAACACGTAACCCCTGTCATTGTGGCCATAGTAAAAGTAAACAAGAAAAAACAGATCTACTGGGTCGAGATCAACCGTCCCGAGTCCAACAATGCCATCGATTTCGAGGTCATGGACATGCTGGAGCAGATCCTTGACGAGATCGAGAAGAACGGGAGCACCCGGGTTCTGGTGATGAGCGGAGCGGGAAATCGCTATTTTGCTTCCGGAGGCAACATAAAGGCGTTTGCCGAACTCAAGACCGCCGAAGAGGGGCGGCAGATGGGGGAGCGGATGACCGCAATCCTGCATCGCATCGAAACAGGCAGGTTCTGGTCGATTGCCAGCATCAACGGCGAGGTCTATGGCGGCGGATGCGAGCTGTTGCTGGCGTTCGATTTTTCCATTGCCAGCAAGACGGCCACATTTGCATTCAGCCAGGCCTCCTTCGGGTTGCCGCCGGCATGGGGAGGCATCACCCGCCTGGTGGAACGGGTGGGACGTTCGCGGGCGCTTGAATGGCTGGGCAGCAACCAGGTGCTCAGCTCGGAAGATGCAGTGAGTACGGGACTGATCAACAAGCTTTCCATCACCTCGGAGCTGCGCAGGAATACCTGGGAATGGGCTCTTGAGCTGGCGCGTGTGGAGCCGGACCTGATCGAGGAACTCAAAAACGGGACGCTCCGGGCCCTTGACCGGAACAGGGAAGCCTCTTTTGAGAGTGAACTGGACCGGTTTGCCCATTTCTGGTCCACTGCGCAGCATCACAAGAAAGTGGCGGAATTCCTGAAACGGTCCCGCAGATAAGAAGCACCGGACGTCACGGGATGAGGCACTGCAACCGGATCAGGCGCAGTCACGAGTTCTGCCGCAGCCACGGGCCCAGGAGCAGTCCCGGAATCGGGTATTGCAACCGGATCAGGCACAGTCATCCATGAGCGCCGTAATCTCTGCGACAACTTCCTTTACCGCTTTTTCCAGGGGACCGTCGTGCCAGGCACCGGCAGCGTTGAAGTGTCCGCCTCCGTCAAATTTCCGCGCCGCCTGGTTCAGATCCACCTGCGACTTGCCCCGAAAGCTGATTTTCACCCGCCCATCGCGCTCATACAACAACAGGGCGACGACCACGCCGCGGATGCTCAGCGGATAGTTGACAAACCCCTCCAGATCATCCTGGGAGCAGCCGTTTTCCAGCATCATCTTCTCGGTCACCTGCATTACCGCCACGGCGCCGCCGCAGAACAGCCGGATTCCCTCCAGGACCGAGCCCAGCAGATGGTACTCCGCCAGCGTCTTGTCTTCATACACACGGCTGTAGATTTCCGATGGATTTATGCCGCCGTGCCGGATGATGTTTCCGATGGCAAAATGGGTTTCGGCGGTAACTGTGTCAAACCGGAACGAACCGGTGTCCGTCAGGATGCCGACATAGAGTGCTTCGGCCGCCTCGCGGGTGAGCCGTTCCATGCCGGTTTCCTCATAGAGCAGATAGACCAGGTAGCCTGTAGAGCTGGCCTTGCCATCCCACAGCATCCCGCGGTACAGGTCTTCGGGGGGGGCCAGATGATGGTCGACCAGATAAACCGGCTTGCGGGTCTCTTTGAAGTAGGCGGACATGGCACCGAAACGGGACGGCTCGTTGCCATCGATGAACAGGAACCCGTCACACTGTTCCAGCAGCTCCTCCGTGGGCGGCTGTATGATCTCGTGGCCAGCCAGCCACTTCATGTTGTCCGGCACCGGATCGTCATTGAAAAGCAGCGGCTCTTTGCCCAATTTTCGGAACCAGTAGTACAGGGCCAACTGCGAGCCGACGGCATCGCCATCCGGACCGATATGCGAGATCAGTCCCGGCTTTTCAAGTTTTGCTATTCCTTCGGCAAATTTCTTTACCATCTTGTGTATTTTGTTTGCTGATGACTGCTCCGGCAAGGTATCACTTTTTCCGGCCTATTCTTAAAGAATGGAAACAGCGCCGGGCCCGCACCCGTTCATCCACAAATCCTGATGCAACGTCACAATCCGAGGACCGGACCCAAACCGGCGCTGCGACAAACACACGCGCGCTGTTCCGGTTTGTGTGCAATATGAATCTGCAAATTCCCCATCGGTTTTCCAACATATGCGTATCCTGATTCTTGCCAACGGCTCAGAACCCTCGTCCGGGCTCCTCGGTTCCCTGCGGGAAAAATGCGACCGGTTTGTCGCTGCCGACGGCGGAGGCAACACCGCCTTGAAAATGGGATTCCCTCCCGATACGGTCATCGGCGACCTTGACAGTTTTTCACATTCCGGCGATTTTGACGGCGAGCTGATCCGCGATCCCGACCAGGAGACCAACGACCTTGAAAAAGCACTCGTGTTCGCCAGATCCCTGATAGCGGCTCGGGTGGATGTGCTTGGCGCCACGGGGAAGCGTATCGACCACACCCTGAAAAACCTCTCCGTCCTGCAACAGTTTGACCCCTTTTTCGACACCCTGGCCTTCTATGACGATCTTTTCTACACCCGGATTTTGCCACGGGATTTTTCCCTCAGCCTGCCGCCGGGACATCTCGTCTCCCTGTTTCCGCTCTCCGGAAAGGTGGAAGGAGTCGTCACGCAGGGTCTCCGGTACCCGCTCAACAACGAGCCGCTTGAAAACGGACGGCGCGACGGTACCTCCAACGAAACCGATGAAGGCCCGATACGCATCCAGCATGCCTCCGGAACCCTTCTTTTCATGACCGCACTTGCGCCGGATCTGCTTTAGGCATCCGGTCTTCCATAACCTCATCACGCTAACCCATAACGCTAACCCATCAGTTTCTGCAGCCGTGCACTGGATCGACGGTACCATCATCGCCCTTTATTTTGCCGCACTGATCTTTCTGAGCTTTTACAAGCGACGGAAAAATGAGTCGGAGGACAGTTTCCTGCTTTCAGGCCGGACCCTTTCGCTGCCTGCGTTTGTCGCCACGCTCGTATCGACCTGGTACGGGGGGATACTGGGTGTCGGCGAATACAGTTTTCAGTTCGGTGTGTCGCAGTGGGTGCTCTTCGGAGTGCCCTACTACATTTTTGCGCTTCTTTTTGCGGTATTTCTGGCCGGACGCATACGTAAAAACAAGGCGCTCACCATCCCGGAGGCTATTGAAAACACCTATACGAAGCGCACCGGCATGGTCTCCGCCATAGCCATTTTTCTGCTGGTCAGTCCGGCCCCCTACATCCTGATGCTGGGCCTGCTCTTCCAGTTTTTCACCGGGTCGGAAGCCAATATCCTGGTTTTCGCCTCACTGACCGCCCTGTTTTCTGTGCTCTACGTGAGCATCTCCGGATTCCGTGCGGTGATCCGGACCGATGTCCTTCAGGTCGTGCTGATGTATGCCGGTTTTGCCGTGCTGCTGTTTCTTGCCATCCGGTATGCCGGCACACCCGTGCAGGTCTGGGGCGATCTGCCCGACTCCCACCAGGCCCCGCTGGGCGGACACGGCATCCAGTATCTGCTCGTCTGGTTTTTTATTGCGCTCTGGACGTTCGTCGACCCTGCCTTTCATCAGCGGGCCGCTGCCGCCAAGACTCCTGGCACGGCACGCCGGGGCATTTTCTGGTCCGTCGGTTTCTGGTTCGTGTTTGATTTCTTCACGGTTGCGGCCGGGCTATACGGATTCCTCATCCTGGGCGAACTGGACAACCCGATACTTGTCTACCCCGAGCTGGGCGCATATCTGCTGCCTGTCGGTCTCTCCGGGCTGTTCTTTCTGACCCTGCTGGCCACCATCATGTCCACCCTGGACAGTTTTCTCTTCCTTTCCGGACAGACGCTCGGGCGGGATCTCATCGCCCGCTACTGGCGTCCTGACAAAAGCGTGTCCATCACCCGCTGGTGCATGCTGCTTTCGGCCGTGCTCGGCATCCTGCTGATCATCATTTATCCCAGTGTCATTGCATTGTGGTACGTAATCGGATCCGTGCTGATCCCGGGCCTGCTTTTTCCTGTTCTGGGAATTTATCTGCCGGTGTTCCGGCTCAGGAGGCGGGTGGCGGCCTGGGCCATGGTCCTCCCGTTTTCCGTATCCACACTCTGGCTGATCCTCGGCACACTGACCACGGGCGACCTCTACAGCTATGCCTGGCTTGGATGGGAACCGTTCTACCCGGGGCTGTTCACAGCCATAATCATCTGGCTTGCCGGACGGGAGCGAAATCCGTTGAAAGGACAATCTTGACAGCGCGGGGAAGGTTTCCGTTACCGGCTGAAGTGACTACTGAAGCAGATGGGTGGGCTGTTAAACTGCTGGACGGGACCCTAAAGCAGGTGGGAGAGATTGAGCTTGTGGATGGGGATCAGGTATTTTGACTCGAAGGCATCCTTGTGGATGCTGTATTTGCCGGTGCCGCGGAAATCCACAATGCAGAAACGGTCGACCACTTTCAGCACCTCCCCGATGCCGTAGAACTCCGGACTGGGGCCGTAGTACACCAGGTCCCCGCTGTTCAGATCGTTGTCAGCGCGTCTGTGGAACGGGAGGATGACCGGCAGGCGGTCGATGCGATATGGGAGTCTTTTGATTTCCATTATGTTCATTTGAAAAACAGGTGGATAAGATACATAAATCAATCCAACCGATGAATCATAATTTGCCGTTTGTTCTGGTCTATATGTGTGAATTCCACTACCCGGCAGTTATCCGGAAGCAGTGATGCTATCTTTTCCGGCCACTCGATCAGGCAGATGCCGTCTCCGTAGAGATACTCTTCCAGCCCGAATTCAAGGGCTTCTTCCGGACGGTTCAGACGATACGCATCCACGTGGTACATCGTGATCCGGCCGGAGTATTCATGTACTATGGAGAACGTCGGTGACTGCACCTCTTCTTCCGGAATACGGAAGAAACGGGCGACACCCTTCACAAAGTGTGTCTTCCCGGCAC
>SL_8KL_010_SEDDRAFT_10000351_pt1 | contig 39614 bp, 53 predicted proteins | sample SodLakKL_010_SED_4_FD_11160 | JGI IMG/M metagenome (IMG submission 11160)
GTAGCGCCCGGATAAACAGTACTTTCATAAACCACTACTGCACCTTTCTTCAGTTTTCGACCGACGCTCTCCGAGGCGGCCTTCACCATCGAAAGATCGGGTTCCTTGTTCTCAGTAACAGGGGTCGGGACACTGATTATTATGAAGTCAGCTTTCTGTATCTCTGTGATATCTGCAGTGAATATCAGAGAATCTTTATCATTTTCCCTCTCCAATTTTTCGACTTTGGATCTATCTATATCGAAGCCTATCGTTTTCAACTCTTCGGAGAAATACTCAGCTAAAGGTCGGCCTACGTAACCTAAACCGACTATGCATACCACCGCGTCTCTTTTGTCCAATTTTTCCTCCAGCTCCTCTATCATGTGAATCCCGCTCTGCTTTCAATATCTGTATCTTCGATTTATATATTGTGATTGAAAATTTCAAAAAAAAAAGATAAAATTTTTTCAGAGATAGATTCATCTCATCAGATAAGCGATGCCGTCCGGATGTATACCGACGTCGATCCTATCCACTTCTTCCAGCTCATCCACATCGATTATCGAGATGTCGTTGGTCTTATTGTTCGCTACGAATGCGCGGGAGCCGTCGTGATCGAATACCGTTCCGCCGGGCCAGATCCCTACAGGGATCCTCTTGATCTCCCAGGGCTCTGTTCTGTCTCGTAGCTGGAAGTTCGTATCTATCACGGAAACATCGTTAGATTCCCTATTAGGTATGAAAGCGTATTCACCATCTGGAGAAAAAACGATCCTGATAGGATTCTTGCCCAACCTTCTTTTGTGGAGTGTCTTGTAATCTTCTGAATCTATAACATAAAGAGAATCAGCGTCCTGGTTCGCCACGTAAAGATCACCTGTCTCGGGATCAACAGCGGTCCCTTCCGGACTCTCTCCGACCGGAAAGTGATTCACCACTTTCTCTTCTTCAGCATCTAATACCGTTATGTTGTCGCTTCCTATGTTTGGAACGAAGACCTTTTTACCGTCGGGCGTGAATGAGATCATGTGGGAATGTTCCTGGTATGTTGGAAAATTCTTATCTATCTCGTCCGTTCCAGTATCGATTATGAATATCCTGCTGCTGTATGTCGAAGCCAGATAAAGCTTGTCGCCATCAGGCGATATCTCCACGCCGTGTGGAAACTTGAAGTGCTCGTGTTCCAATGTTTTGACTATCTCGAAGGAATCATTATCAAGGACATTCACTTCATTACCGAGAGAGCAAGTTACGTATGATTTCTCGCCGTCTGGAGTCACGGCTATCTCGTGAGGATTGTGCCCACAATCTAGTGTCTTCAAGACCTCCCTTTCGTTGGGGTCCACTATAGAAAGTGTATCTGCATTCTTGTTCAGCACGATCAAAAATTCTTCCATTTACTTCTCACCTTTCAGAGAACAATCCGAAACTGAGCATAATAATCTTTCGATATCCGATCATTAAGGCTTTTCTATTTTCTAAAATCGATATGATCAATAAAAGATCATCCCAAAATATACACGAAAACGATTATAATGATGGGATCATTTATGAAGACAAGGTGAGCAAGTGGATTTAGCCATAAAAGATACGACGCTTATCACGTTCAAAGATGAAGGTCCAAGTGTGATCAAAAACGGAGCTGTAGGAGTGGAGATGGATAAGATATGCTTCGTTGGTAAAACGGAAGACCTTGATGAAGAAAATTATACGAAGATAATAGACGGTTCCGATCATGTGACCATGCCAGGTCTCATCGACGCGCATATACATTCAGGTCTATCGCTGTTGAGAGGGACTGCGCAGGACGTCCCTGAGATAGAATGGATGGACAAAGCTCTAGGACCGATAGTGAAGCATTTAGAAAAGAGTGACTTTATAACAGGATCGAAATTAGGTATATTGGAAGGATTAAGATCGGGAACAACGACCTTTGGGGAGTTCACTTCTGACCTAGATGAAACGATAGAAAAAGTACACAAGCCATTCGGTACCCGGGTAGTAGGTGCCGAGACGATCAATGAAATCGTAGACAAAAAAGGAGATATCTATGAGTTGGAGAGTTCTGATGAACAGTTCCAGAAGGCAGATGATCTATTTGATAGATACGCCCAAAGCGATCTGATCGATATCACATACGGCCCCCAAGCCCTAGACATGGTAACTCTTGAAACTTTAAGGAAGATAAAACATGAGGCGGATGAGTACGACAGATGTATCCATATGCATGTGGCACAGGGTGGAAGGGAGAGAAAACAGATCAAAAGTAGATACGGTTGCTCTACCGTGGAGAAGTTGAAAGAAGAAGAGATATTGCAAGACAATCTATTGGCTGCTCACTGTCACGATACGACGGACCAGGAAAAGAAAACGATCGTAGAAAGCGAAACCAACATGGTAGGCTGTCCAAGTTCAATAGCCACGATAGACGGGATTGTCCCTCCTATACACAGATTCCTCTCTCTCGGCGGCAACGCTTGTCTCGGCACTGATCAGATACCGGGTAACGGAGCCCACAACATATTCCGGGAGATGAGAACGATCAGCCTTCTAAGTAAATGTCTGGATGGAGACCCGACGGCTTTGCCAGCCTGGAAATGCCTGAAGATCGCTACCAAGAACGGCGCAAAAGCACTCGGGTTAAAAGACAAGATTGGTAGTCTTGAAGAAGGTAAAAAAGCTGATTTGATCACAGTAGACCTTAAAAATACAAATCTTTCTCCTTCTGTACAGAGACCCTTCAGGAACATCATACCTAATCTTGTGTATTCATCTACTGGCATGGAGGTAGACAATGTTTTCATCAATGGTAGAAAGGTCCTGAGAGATGGAAAGTTCATCAGTATAGATGAAGAAAGGATAAAGAAAGAGGCTGAAGAAAGGGCCAAAAAGGTTTTGAGCGAGGCCGAAGAAAGTTGGAGAAGATCGGATTCAAAGATGGTCGAATATGAAAGAGATGATCTTCTATGATCACGTAGCAATTTTTACCTAAATTTAATATATCTATTACACCATTATTAGTTGGAGGAGAAATACATGGTGAAAATAAAGTCAAAGAGTTCAACAACTTACATAAGCAAAGAATATGAGGGACCTATTGAAGAGTTGCCCTTTAAAGAATATATGAAGGATCTTAAAAAATGGGCTAAAAAGAACAAGGCGAAACCATATGGAAAGCCTACCGCTTTCTACATAAACGATTTTGATCAAGCTTCCGATCAAAATTTCAGGGCGGATATAGCCAAACCTATAAAAAAGCTGAGAAAAGGTGGAGGTGGTTATAAATTGAAATTCCTACCCCGGATACAGGTCGCTACTAGAAATTTTAAAGGTACTCCTGCAGACTATCCAGAAGCTTATAAGGAGATCTACGATTTCATCGAAGAGAAAGGCTATCAGGCATTCGGACAGAGGATGGAAAAATTCAAGAAGATACCAAAAAAGGAAGAGGGCGAATTCAGGATAAAAAGTGTCCTACAGGTCCCTATACAGGTCCCTGATAGGATCCCAAAAAAGGAAAGATGAAGGTAAAAACCCTTATCTTTCTTTTTTGATCAGGTTATCTTCGAAGATCGATTCGAATTTTTCTTGGTCTATTAATGATCCGTCTTCATCACCGATCTCTTTATGTGCGGGCGCCTTGTCCTTGTAACTGGACATCTGTTCGGCTATCCTTTCTCCGAAACTCGGTTTGTCCACATCTCTGTAAAAAGTTCCTAAAGGTATCTTGTCCTCTATCTTTGCATTAAGGATCGCCTCTACCGGATCATCAACACTTTCTAGATCCCCATCCTCGAGTTTTTCTATGTGCTCGTTGAAGAATTCAGACGTATGTATATCGTTGTAAGTCACACAGGGCTGAAGTATATCTAAAAAGGCGGCACCATCATGTTCTATACCTGCCTTTATCGACTCTTTCAGATGATCCGAGTCCATAGCAAAACTTCTCGCCACATGTGTATAACCAGAAACGAGCGCTTGAGACACGGGTTCTAAAGCGTCCTGTATATTAGGACTGTTCAATGCCTTGGTCTGCTCACCCCGGTCCAGGGTCGGTGAGGCCTGGCCCTTGGTTAGACCATAGACTCTATTATCATGCATCATAACTAACACGTCGAGATTCCTTCTACCCAAGGCGACGAAATGACCAGCACCGATACCTAAAAGGTCGCCGTCTCCACCGTTAACTACAACTTCTAGATCCGGGTTTGACATCTTTATCCCTGTAGCGAATGGTATAGCTCGACCGTGCAGTGTATGTACCCCGTTCACGTCTATGAAATGAGGCATCTTTCCAGAGCAGCCGATGCCTGAAACCATTACAGTGTTTTCGGGTTCGATTTCCATTTCAGAGAAAGCTCTGTATACGCTGGAAACTATACCAAAATTTCCACAGCCAGGACACCAATCTATCCAGTTTTCAGTACTATAGTCACGGGCCATGTTTCAACACCTCCCTATCAGAACCTTCTAAAATATTTTTGATCGATCCTATCAGTTCATCCCTATATATCGGACGGCCAGTGAATTTCACTATTTCATTGTCTATCTGATGACCGGTATTCAAACTTATCACTTCAGAAATACGAGGTGAGTAACTGTGCTCAATAGAGATGATCCTCTCTCTATCTTCAATAAATTTTATCACTTCATCTACTGGAAAAGGCGAAAAAGTCCTTATATGCAAGTACGCTAGGTCCTCTTGTGATCCATCGATCACATCTAGTGCCGTTCCTTTAACCGATCCCCAGCTCACCAGCAGGTTATCTGCATCTTCCGGTCCAAAGTAAGATAATCTCCTTTCTATCTCTTCGTCAGCTATCTCGAGCTTCTGCATCCTTTTTTTATGCATGTCTATCCTGTTCTCAGGGTCCTCGCTGACGTTGCCTTCCTCATCATGTTCACTTCCAGTATACCACATCACTTCCGATCCAAAAAGACCTCTTTCAGAGACAGGACCATCTTCAAATCTCTTGTAATCCTCCCCTTTAGAAAAGAGATCTCCTCTCTCTATCTTCTCTTTTCCCACATCGGGAACGGGTATGGTTTTGACAAAATTAGCCAGAAACTTATCCAACAGATGTATAACCGGGGTTTGATACCTCTCCGCTAGGTTGAAGGCTCTAACAGCGTCTCTCAAAGCCTCTTCATGATCCCCAGAAGCTATCACGATCCGCGGAAAATTACCGTGCGACGAATAAAGGGCATTCATCAGATCGTCTTGACTGCCCCGCGTAGGTTGACCAGTACTTGGGCCTCCTCTCTGGTAATAGGTGATGACGATAGGAACTTCGTTTACGCCGGCCCAGCCTAGACCTTCTACCATCAGGGCAAATCCCGGTCCGCTTGTCGCCGTAGCGCTTCTAGTTCCTGTCAGAGCGGAACCGATGCAGGAAGTTATCGCGGCTATCTCATCCTCCGTCTGAAATACCAGTACGTCGGTGTTCTCGTCCTTACCGATCTGCTGTTCTATGAAGAAACTCTCGTCGGCGGCGGGTGTGATCGGATAGTAACTCTGGAACCTCATACCTCCCACTAATTTTCCCATACCTGTGGCTTCGTTCCCGTTAACCATCATGAAATCCTCTTCCTCGATGGAAGTATCTCCGATGTCTAGCGGAGAATCGTGTTTCTCTTTTACATCATCAGAGACATCTTCTATCAAAGATTTGTTCTGATCTGCTATCTTCTCTTTCCCCTCAAATTTTCTTTCGACCCCTATGTCGATCATCGACTTTTCTATGTTCATGAGCCCAGCGACACCTCCGATCAGGATCGAACTGACGTATCTAGAAGCTTGAGAAGAAGAGATGTCGTGCTTCTCTTGCAGTTCCTCTAGTATCTCTGGATAATCGAGCTCTACAATATCGATGTCTTTTTCTTCTCTCAGATATCCTACGACCGAATCGACAGTTCCCTCGATATCCATAACATCAAACTTTTCCTCTAGTCTTCCTCTCAATCGATCATCGATGCTTTTGATCTCTCCTTGAGTTTTGTCACCTACAGAAGCATCATATATGAGATAGCCTCCCTCTCTTATATCATCGAAATGAGTGAAGAGCGTTTCTGCGTCCATGCAGCCTAAGAGGTCTATCTCAGATTGAAGTGAGCGCGGTATCTTTCTAGAAGAAACCTCAGCATGAACATAGCTGTGTTTACCTTTTATGTTTGAATGATATTCCCTGTCAGCAAGGAATCCCAGGCCAGAAGAAGCGAACCCCGCGGAAAGTATCTGTATCGATGTTTCGAGACCGGAGCCTTGAGCTCCTCCTAATATCATGGTTAGTTTATCACTCATATGATCACCTCAGTCAGCGGCAGGGCTGTCTTCTGAAGCAACGTCGTCTGAGTACCTTTCTTCTACGAGTCTCCCCTTCTTATGGTCCTCCAGCTCATCCAAAGAAAATATCGGTTTGTCACAGGTTATACAGTAGATCCAACCCTTCTCCTTCAGTATATCCTTCAACTCATCTAGGTCTATATCTTGCTGGTCTGGACAGACTTCTTTTTTCGTGATCAGCCTGTCTTCATTGAGACACATCCCTATAAAGTCGTAAGAATCGTGTTTAACAAAATAATCACAATCTTCACATCCCTTTTCTACCAATATGATCACCTCTTTCCTTAAACAGGTTAATCAATGTATTTAAATATTAACTAGGAGAGAGTGAAAGACAGGATATCACACCCTAATGTTTAATATCTTCTGCGTATATATTTCACAATAAAATTGGGTGGAAGTAGATGGAAGGCAAAGAGATATTAGAACATGAAGTTATTATCGTTGGAGGCGGATTATCAGGTCTGAGAGCGGCCTTGGCCGCGGGAAAAAAAGGTTCAGACGTGGCCATCATCTCTAAAGTTCATCCGCTTCGATCTCACAGTGTAGCGGCACAAGGAGGTATAAATGCCTCTCTAGCAAACGTTCCTGAAGCTGAGGACGACACTTGGAAAGACCACGCATTCGACACGGTCAAAGGTTCTGATTATCTAGCAGACCAGGACGCCGTCGAGGCGATGTGCAAAGATGCGCCGGACATAGTTCTCGAACTAGAACATATGGGAACGGTTTTTTCACGGCTTGAAGACGGTAAGATAGCTCAGCGCCCCTTTGGAGGAGCCGGGGTTCCTAGAACTTGTTACGCTGCCGATAGAACGGGGCATAATCTCCTCAACACTCTATACGAACAGACCGTGGCGAAAAGTCTGGATTCCTACAACGAGTATTTCGTCACTTCACTAGTAACGGAAGATAAAAAGATCCAGGGTCTAGTAGCCTGGGATATCGAGAAGGGAAGACTTGTCGGTTTTTCAGCGGACGCTGTCGTTCTCGCTACTGGAGGATACGGCCGGATATACAATAGATCGACCAATGCTCTTATAAACACCGGGGATGGAGCATATCTAGCATATGAAGCAGGTGTCGCTCTCGAAGATATGGAATTCATACAGTTCCATCCTACTACTCTTTACGGCTCCAATATACTAATGACTGAAGGAGCGAGAGGAGAAGGAGGTTACTTGAAAAACACCGAAGGAGAAAGGTTCATGAAGGATTATGCTCCGGATGCTATGGAACTCGCTCCCAGGGATATCGTGGCTAGAGCGATCATCACCGAAGCAGAAGAGGGAAGGGCCTTCGAAGATGAGTACGTTCACCTGGATCTTAGGCATCTCGGCGAGGAGAAGATCAGCGAAAGACTCCCCGGCATAAGGCAGATCGCTCAGGATTTCGCAGGTGTCGATCCGGTGGAAGAACCGATACCTGTTCAGCCGGGCCAGCACTATTCGATGGGGGGTATCGACGTTAACATCGATGGTGAAACCGAGATCGATGGTCTTTACGCTGTTGGTGAATGTGCCTGCGTGAGCGTTCACGGCGCCAACAGGCTCGGTGGGAATTCACTCTTAGAGACGGTAGTTTTCGGAAGAAGAACTGGAAAAAAGATCGGTGAAGACCTAAAAGAGGAAGAGAAGGATAAAGAGAAGATAGAAAAGGCGATCGAAAAAGACAGAGAAGAGATAGATAGACTTCTGAGTGGGGAAGGCGAGGTGATTTACAGTGAAGTCATGAAAGAACTCAGGGAAACGATGTTCGAACACTTCGGGGTGTATCGCCAGGAAGGATCGATGAAAGAAGGACTGTCCAAGGTGAGAGAATTGAAGAAAAAATTCGATTCAGTTTATATCGATAACGAGAATGAAAAATTCAATACCGCTCTTGTGCGGACCTTAGAACTGAAAAGTATGGTGAATACAGCGGAAGTCGTAGCTCTAGGTTCCTTAGAGAGAGAGGAGAGCAGAGGATCTCATTATAGAAGGGATCATCCAGAAAGAAGAGATGACGAATATCTATATCATACGATGGTGGAAAAGACCGAAGAAGGTCCTGAGCTTTATTATGAGGACGTTACACTCGGCCAGTTCGAAGTCAAGGAGCGTGAGTATTGATGAAGTTCAAAATTTACAGGTTTGACGGCGAAGAAGAAAGTTACGATACCTATGATGTTCCAAACGAGGAAGGCCAGACTGTTTTAGACGCGCTGTTCTATATTCAGGAAAATATAGACGATTCGCTTTCATTCCGCTATTCTTGCAGGGGGGCGGTGTGCGGCTCCTGCGCTATGCTGATCGATAAGGTACCGAGACTGGCTTGCAGAACACAGGTCAAAAAAGTGAAAGAGATCAAGAGCGATATAGAAGATTACGAAGCTCTAAAAGAAGGTGGTGGATTATCTGATGAATACGTCCTTATCGAGCCCCTACCTCATCTAGAGGTGAAAAAGGATCTGATAGTGAACATGGAGAAATTCTTCAAAAATTACGAGAAGATAAAACCGTTTCTGCAGTCAGATGAAGAGCCTGAAAAAGAACATCTGATGGATCCAGAGAAGGTGGAAGAACTCGAAGATTATACCAACTGTATCTTATGTGCGGCATGTTTCGGTGCGTGTCCCGTCAACGGCGAGAATGAAGATTATATAGGGCCAGCAGCTCTAGCTAAACTCTATCGATTCCATATCGACTCTAGAGAGGATGAAGAAATCGAGAGGTTAGAGTTAGCTGATCACGAGGACGGATGGTGGGCATGCGATTTCTATACTAACTGCATGAAAGTCTGTCCAAAAGATGTACCCCCGAACTTTGCTATAGGGAGTTCTAGACAGCAGCTGGAGGAAAAAAAGGATGAAGAGGATTGAAAAAGACAGCATCGGAAAAAAAGAGGTCCCCGAAGACGTTTACTACGGTGTCCAGACTCAAAGAGCTCTAGAAAACTTTCCAGTCAGTGGATTGACAGAAACTCCAGAGTTGATCTATTCTTACGTGACGCTGAAAAAAGCCTGTGCGGAAGCTAACATGAGATGCGGTAAGCTGGACGAAGAAAAAGGAGAGTACATAGTGAAAGCCTGCGAGGAGATATTGGGAGGTGGTTATGAAGATCAGTTCGTCGTAGATGTCTATCAGGCCGGCGCCGGAACCTCGTTCCATATGAACGTTAACGAAGTGATAGCCAATGTGGCTCTCGAGCTCATGGGAGAAGAAAAGGGAGACTATGATAAGATCCATCCAAACGATCATGTGAATATGTCGCAGTCTACGAACGACACCTTTCCTACTGCTTCTCATATAGCTATAATAGAGAGTTCCGACGCACTGCATCCGATTTTAGATTCCGTATCTAGATCATTCAAAGCTAAAGGTGAAGAGTTCCAAGATATTGGAAAATCTGGTCGGACTCACCTGATGGATGCGACACCTATCAGTCTGGGAGATGAATTTTTAGGATACTCATCTGCGATAGAAAGAGCGAAGGACAGGTTAGAAGATTCAAAACATGGACTGTTAGAATTGCCCATAGGCGGAACAGCTACGGGAAGAGGAGCAAACACTCCTGAAGGTTTCAGAGAGATAGTGATCGAGAGGCTTTCCGATATATTGGACCGTGATTTTCAAGAAGCTAGAAACTCTTTCGAACTGAACAACAGCAGATCTCAGATGGCAGATCATTCTTCCTCACTGAAAGATCTAGCTTCAGAACTCATACGTATCGCCAACGATCTGAGATTGCTGGCGTCCGGTCCAAAGACCGGTCTGGGTGAGATCGAACTTCCTGAAGTTCAACCGGGTTCATCGATAATGCCCGGTAAGGTGAATCCAGTGATGGCAGAATGCTTAAACATGATCTCTTTTCAGATAGTAGGTAGAGATTCAGCTGTCAGTTTGGCGAATCAAGCAGGTCAGATGGAGATGAACGTGATGGTTCCTCTGATCGCATACAATATATTGGATTCGATAAAACTTTTGATAAACTATCTTCCAGTTTTCGAAGAAAGATGTGTTAAAGGTATTAAAGCTAGAAAAGAAGTCTGCGAAAAAAATCTAAAAAATACTCCAGCTCTAGCCACATTATTATCTCCTGAGATAGGATACATCGAAGCTGCTGACCTCGCAAAAGAGGCCATGGAAAAAGATATCCCGATCCCGGAGCTGGCTAGGAAAAAGGATATATTACCAGAAGAAAAACTCGATGAGATATTTGATCAAGATAAGATGATCGAAAACAAGTACAGGGATTAATCTTCATCTTCTGGTAAGTACATCTCACACTTATCGTAATCAAAGCGGGCTCCACCACCCAATACATGAACAGTGACTCCACTCACGGAAAGTGTCTCCCCAAGATCCAGTTCATGTGCATTGTTCTTTGAGATATGTACTCCATCTACCACTGCTACAGAGTTCCTACCTATCACTCGGAACTCTTCTTTCTCTAGATCCCAGATTGTAGCGGTGCCTTCTCCTATACCGATACCGCGGGTACCGGGATTTTCACAGATCACGTGTATTAGCCTGGGAAATCTTCCTCTTTCGGCAAAATGAGTATCTATAACCATATCTGAAATAAAGCCGAGCCCTTGAGTTAGTTCCACCTGTCCGTGGACGAAAGGCCTCTCTAACAGTTCACCGGCTATCATCAAGGAGGTGAGGCAAACAGAACCCGCACTCGTTCCTCCGATGAGAGCCCCGTCTTCAAATTTTTCTTTCAAACTTTCTGCAACTTTGGTCCCTCCGAGGAGACTAGTTATGCGTACTTGATGTCCTCCGGTAAAAAAGAAAGCGTCACATTTTTTAACTTTCTCAATCATCTCTTCACTGTTAGCTTCCTCCCTGTCTTTAGGGTTTATCACCATTGTTCTAGAACTGAAACTCTCGAAAAGCTCTGAATAGCCTTTCATACTCAATTCCGGAGTTCCACTTGCGGTAGGTATAATACCTATGGTAGGTGTTCCAGGTGTTATCTTTTGAGCTATGTTGAAATATTCTTTGAAAAGAGGAGTATCCGGTTTCAAGTTTATATTGCCTCCCATCGCGATTATCTTTCCCTCAGTCATGTTTATGATATGTGTGATTTTTATAGATAAATCTTTTCTTCGATTAGGTTTATTTGTCACTAGAAGTATGTAACATCATGTCAAAATACGATCCCAAGCATGCGGCATTCCTCGATTCGGAAGAGAGGAAGAGTAGGTTGCCACCTGAGAGATTACTTTCTTTTCTAGAACTCGAAACCCAAGACGTAGTTCTAGATCTAGGTGCGGGTACCGGTTTTTTAACATTTCCGATAGCTGAGTTCGTTGAAATGGGAAAGGTATATGCTGTCGACGTCCAAAAAGAGATGCTGGATGAACTGGAGAAAAAATGTGCCGAGAGAGGCTGTGAAAATATCGATATCGTCCTTTCAGAAGAAGGGGATATACCACTAAAAAACGGGTTGTTTGACAAGGCCTTCGCTATAAACGTACTACATGAGATAGAAGATGAGAAGACACTAGAAGAGATATACAGGACCATGAAGAACGACGCACAGATATGTATCGTCGACTGGGATAAAGAAGTGATAACAGAAAGAGGGCCTCCTACTCATGAAAGACTTACGTTAGAAGATGCAGTAGACTTACTGGAAGAACACGGTTTCACTATCACTGACAAGGGAAGATTGGAAGACTATTACTGGATGATTTGTAAGAGATGAGACCATGGGACTGAAAAATATCTTCATAACCGGGCCGCCACGCTCGGGGAAAAGTACGTTGATAGGAGAGATACTCGAAGAGATGGATCTTAAAGCAGAGGGTCTCAGGACACCAGATATAAGAGAGAACGGGAAAAGGAAAGGCTTCAAACTGGTAGATATAAATAGTGAGGAAGAGGGAATACTAGCTCATGTCAATATTGATGAAGGGCCTAAAGTCAGTAAATACAGGGTCGATATGGACGATTTGAGAAGATTCACAAAAAAATCATTAGCGAACGTATCTGAAGACTGTGATATCATAGTTATAGATGAGATAGGAACGATGGAACTTTATTCGGACTATTTTGTCGAAAAGGTCGATGAGCTGTTGAGACAAGATATACCAGTTTTGGCTGTACTCCATAGAAATCAACTCGAAAAATATGGTCAGAGAGGATCTGTTTTCGATCTTAAGAGGGAAAAATACGATAAGGTGAAAGATAAGATAAAAGAGATATTGATGGATCTATAGATCAATCTTTTTTCTCTTTCTTCATCCAAACAGTACGTTGAGGGAAGGGTATCGTTACCTCTGCCTCTCTGAACTCTTGATCTATCCTATTACGGATCGCACTAGCTACATCCCACTGTTTGAGATAGTCATCGATCCAGAAACGGAGATTGAATTCTAAACTTGAATCGGCAAAATCGCTGAATCTCACTACTGGTTCGAAACCCTCCTGGTGGATAACGCTGTCTTGTTCTTTCAATACTTCATTTAGTATCTTTTTCACCCGATCGATATCAGAACCGTAAGCAACGCCAACGTTGACCAACACCCTTTTCTTTTCATCCGGTTCAGCAAGGTTCTTTATCTTTTGGTTGGCTATTGAGTTGTTAGGGAGTATTATCATCTCATGATCCCTAATGTTGTAAAGTTTTGTGCTCCTCATACCTACATTTTCAACTCTGCAGTATTCACCACTCTCTAGTTCAAGTACGTCGCCTATAGTGAATGGTCTATCTAATAACAGATGTACACCGCTGAAAAAATTGGATAAGGTGTCCTGAGCCGCGAATGCGACAACAAGACCGAGGACACCAGCACCTGCGAGAAGGGCCGTCACTTGAACACCTATTATGCTCATCCCGATCACCAAACCGATCAGCAATATGATGACCATACCTGCCTTTTCTAAGACCGGTTTCAATATTCTCTCGAAAGGAGACTGTGCACCACCACGCCTCAAAGATATTTCATCTAAGATGCCATCCAATATCTTATATGCGACGTAGATCCCTATCGCTAGAACCAACAAAGAGTATACTTGATAAAGTGTAGCCTGGATCTCAAAGGGTATATCAAGACGGAATAATGAATGAATAAATCCATACAAAAATATGAATACCAGAAGAGGGATCCTGATCATCTTTAACATAAGTCTATCTAGATCGCTTTTCGTTTTTTTAGTGATCTTATGTAAAAAGGGAGTCACGACGAAATAGATCGTCAGACCGATAGCGAACCATATCAGAAGGTTCAATAAGAAGGCACCGAAAGGACCGTCCAGTGGTGAGGGTAAAGGATTTCTAAATCCTCCAACGATCGTGTTAGGTTCCGCCTCATCTGGAAGACCTCCAACATCTACAGTGACGGATCGCTCGACTTCATATTGGGTTATACCTTCACGGCTGAAGAAGAAAGTCACAGTTCCCTCGACATTATCAACATCTGGAAAGGAAGGTACTTCAACCGTTAGAGTGACTATTTTATCTTCTTTCAGTATGAAATTATCTTCAGGTCCTAATCGTATGTCTAGCCCCTCAAAACCCTCAGTTTTTATATTGACGGTAAAATCTGGGTCATCGGGTTCCTTTTCAATAGTCCAACTAAAAGTGGTTTCCTCGCCCCTGTCTACGGTCCTTTCATAAGGTTCGTCGTATCTTCCAACCACCGGTTGACTTTCCGCAGTGCTAGAGCTGAGTGCTGCTAATGGGATTAAAAGTAAAAACAAGATGACTGTGATGGTGAGAAGTTTGTCGCACTCTAACATCATCTCTTCATCTATACTCAGGTTTATAAAATTAATCGACCAAGCCTTTTCCTATGGTCACATAAGTGACATCATCACCCAATTTTTCTTCATCGAGCACTCTTCTACCGTCTAGCACGACTTTATTTTTCATGATCTCAAAGGCCTCTCTGTCCAGTCTACCGAATTCTTCCCAGTCATTCTGGATTATACAGCCGTCAGCATCTTTAAGGGCTTCTTCGATACTATCAGAGTAATTAACACCGTCGATCAATTCGGCAAAATTATCCATACCCTTGGGATCGTAACCGGTTACCTCTGCTCCTTTTTCCAACAACCTTTTAACTATTGGTAAAGCTCTTGTTTCCCTGACATCGTCGGTGCCTCCTTTGAATGTGAGTCCTAAAACAGATATTTTTTTACCTTTGAGAGAACCCAATTTTTTTTCCAATATATCTACGGTATGTATGGGCTGCTGATTGTTTATAGACAGAACGGATTCGAGTAATTCCGGTTTGATACCCTTTTCAGTAGCCAAGTCTTTGATAGCTTTCACATCTTTCGGAAAACAACTGCCTCCGAATCCAGGGCCTGCATTCAAAAAATCTCTCTTCACTCGATGGTCTAGGCCGACGCCGTCCATGACGTCGTATACGTCAATACCTACCTCCTCACATATACGGGACATCTCGTTCGCGAATGATATCTTGGTAGCTAGAAGAGCGTTAGAAGCGTACTTTATCATCTCCGCTGTCCTTATGTCAGTGGTGAGCTTAGGTACTTCAAAGCTTTCATACACTTCTTCTATCTTTTCTTTACTGCGATCATCCCATCCACCTATAACTATCCTGTCGGGATCAAGGAAGTCATTCAAGGCTACGCCTTCTCTCAAAAACTCGGGATTCATGCCCAAACCAATATCTTCACCTACAGTTTTACCGTTGGCCTCTAGTATCGGTTTGACATGACCGTCAGTGGTGCCTGGGGTAACGGTACTCTTGACCACTACGACATGATAATCCTCTTTATATTCAAGCGCCTTTGAGATATCTTTAGATGCGGCCTCCAATGATTTTGTATCGATGCTGCCGTCCTCAGAAGAAGGAGTGCCCACACAGATGAACGTTATCTCGGTCCTTTCAACTGCATTTTTGAGATCTGTGGTAGCCGATAGCCTATCAGAAACTACCACTTCATTCAATAACTCTTCAAGACCCTCCTCATAGATAGGGGGGTCTGCTCTGTTTATAGAATCGACTATCTCTTTGTCGACGTCCACACAGATGACTTCATGACCATGTTTAGCTAATCCGACGCCGCTCACCAGACCTACATATCCAGTACCGATTATGGATATCTTCATGGTCTACCAATTATAACGTCCTTCTTAATTTTTTTGTTTTACTAGATGTTAATACTGTATAGTTCTCTTAAAACTGTTTAAAAGGATCGGTTTCGGATCTTTTTGAGTAATTCCCTCCGATCAAATTTTGCTCCACAATTTTGGCAGACCATCTGGGAACTTCTGTCGACTGCAAGCCATCCCTTGCCGCATTCAGGACAATCTAAGTTTTCGCTCTGCTCGTCTTCAAGCTCCAACTCGACCATCGGATATAGAAGATGAAAAAGTTGTTTGTAAATATTTCGTCTAATTATGAAGGCCTTTAAAGTAAAATTTTAATTACTACGTGTAGTCTAGCATCTATGACGAAAAAACGCCTGAGCTCTTTGGCTGGCTGTTTGAAAAGGTTATAAAAAACTAGAACAAGCAGGGCGTGTGGCCTAGTCTGGATATGGCGACAGCCTCCTAAGCTGTAGCTCGGGGGTTCAAATCCCCCCACGCCCGCTTATCTTTATAGAGATGAGTACTCCCAAGATGATCTCCGAGTTATGGATTCTAACTCAACAAATTATATATAATTTACAACAATATCTCTCGTTCAGGTGTAATTGATGGATTATCAGATTGATGGAGATAACCTTGAAGTTGTGTCACTCCAGATCGGAGGAAACGAAAGGATATTCGGTGAAGCTGGGGCCCTCAACTATATGTCCGGAAACGTAAGGATGAGTACCGAAGCTGAGGGAGGCTTCATGAAGAGTCTGAAGAGAAGCTTTTCCGGTGAATCATTCTTTCTAACAAAGTTCGGGACCACTGGTGGCCAGGGACTCGTGGCATTCGCGGGTAAATCTCCAGGTAGGATACTGCCTCTGGAGATCCAGCCCGGGAAAGAATACATAGCTCAAAAAGATGCCTTTTTATGTGCAGAAGAAGGTGTAGACTTAGACGTACACACTCAGAAAAAACTAGGAAAAGGCCTTTTCGGTGGAGAAGGATTCATCCTGCAGAAACTTTCTGGTACGGGAATGGCATTCCTGCACATCCCCGGTGATCTTATCGAAAAAGAACTTCAGCCTAACCAATTGTTGAAAGTCTCAACAGGTCACGTGGCGGCGTTCGAACCATCTGTTGATTTCAATGTAGAAAGGACCGGTGGGATCAAAAGTTCGTTCTTCTCTGGTGAAGGACTTTTCATGACTACTCTCCGAGGACCAGGCAAAGTATGGTTGAGAAGCATGACCTTACAGGATCTTGCATCTTCTCTGAAGCCGCACCTTCCTTCAAAAAACAGTGACAGTTCTTCTGGAGGGATGAGTATTTCCTTTGGAAAAGGTTAGAAAAGATGAGAAAATCTTCTTTCGTTATTACGGGGCTGATCTTAGCCCTTATCTTATTCTTTATATTACATTTCTTCGACGTCTTTTTAATGATAGCAACTTGGTTGGGTGTCTCACTCATCATTGGAGTGATTATCATAATGGGTTTAGTAATGATCATCACTCTTCTAGCAGTACCATATTATCTGATCAAACAAAAGAAAGAAGTACAGGAATATGGAAACTACAGTCTCGATGATGTTGAAGGCAAAGAGAACAGATGATAAATAAAAAAATGCTAACCAATTCAATTTATCTTCGCATCATCACCAGTATAATCCACTTCTTTATCACCATCGCCTTTATTATACTGGTAAAGTTTGAAGACTAGAAATATTACCACTAAAGCCAGTGTAGTGATCACAGGACCGGAGACGTCAAAAAAGAACGTTATCAGATAAGCTGTGATGGCGACGAAAATACCTACCATCATGAAAAGCATTATCCATTCCTTGAATGTCACCTTCATAGCCATGATAACTCAACTACAATATTAGATTTAGTAAAGGAAATGGTTTTTTAGAACTGAGGTCACTTATTCTTCTGTTTCTTCTTCGGTCTCTTCTTCTCCAGATCCCTCTAATTCTTCTTCGGTCTCTTCCTCGAGTTCTTCGAATTCTTCTTCTATATCTCCTTCGTCTTTCTCTACGTATTCTTCGATAAAGCGGATCTTTTCCGCATCTAAATGCTCTCTCAGATCGCCGACTATCCTATATTTAGCGACGAACCAATTCTGATCGTATTTACACTGCTCGGGAAGTATTATGTCGATGCCATCATCAGTATCTTCGACTACATAATCGGCTTTTTGGTAATCCATCTCAAGTATGGCTTCAGCTATTTCTTCAGGGTCTTCTGGCTTTTCCGTTATCTTGAAATCATATCTCAAGGTTTTACCAGCTAAAGGATGATTGAAATCGATCCTTACCCTACCTGCAGTAGCCTGGATTATCCTGCCTCTTCTATTATCTATCTCAACCTGCTTTCCCTCGACTGGTTCGATGTCTCTTCTTTCCATCTCTCGCCTGCTATAGAGCTCTATCTTTTCGGGGTCTCTATTGCCTATCCCTTTTTCTGGCGGGACCTCAACAGAATTATCTTCATCGATATCTGCTTCTTTTAGAGCATCACCGAAGCCTTCAGCTATGTTTTCTCCCCCGATAACGACAGGACGAGAACCATACATCGATTCTTCATCGAATATTTCTTCCTCTTTTGCCTTCTCCTCATCAGTCGTATCGAACAGAGTGGGTTCTTGGTCTTCGTCATCAGGCATTACCCATATATCGTAATCCACGTAGATAAGATCTCCTTCTTCCATTTGGAGCACCTATGAGATGGAAAAACCTACTCCTTTTTAACTATTTCCTTTAAGAACACCACTAAATGCAATATATCTAAGGACCGTTAACCTTATTCACCACCCTGTAGATACGAAAACCATGGATTTCAATATCACGCCGATCATGGATGCGGATGAGATACTAGATAAAGCCTTTGGCCGAGCTTCGAAAAAAAGAAAAGAGTCAAAAGACAGGGTCGAAAGAAAGAAAAAAACGGCCTCGGTCAAATTGAATACAGTAGCACATATAATAGAAGACACTATAGGAAGATATGAAGATGAATTTCCTACACTGGAAACCTTACCAAAGTTCTATTTCGATATCATCGATATCATAATCGGGGTAGATGAACTCAAGAAGTCGTTAGGTGCTATAAATTGGGCTAAAAGAAGGGCTAAGAGAACATTGATGGAAGCGGCTAGAGAAGTCGTTTCTCTAGAGGAAGAAGACGAGATAGACCGAGTGAGGAAAAAAGCCTATGCTAGGACCGATTCTTTTTTAAGACAAGTCGATGAAAATCTCAATTTTTTGAAAGACGCAAGATCTAAACTGAACTCGCTACCCGATATAAGGCCAGAATATCCAACCGTAGTGGTAGCAGGATACCCCAACGTGGGTAAATCAGAACTCGTTTCACAGATCTCTAGCGGAAAACCGAAGATCGACGTTTATCCATTTACAACTCAAGAGGTCGGCATAGGTCACTTCTTCTTAGGATATAGAAAATGCCAATTACTAGATACGCCGGGTATGTTAGATCGTCCCAAAGAAGAGCGTAACGACATAGAGATGCAGGCCGTCAGTGCGTTAGAGAGTCTAGCAGACCTCATAATATTTATCTTTGATCCAACGGAGACCTGCGGGTATCCGATGGATGTACAGGAAAAACTTTGTGATGAGATCAAAAAAGAATTTTCTGAGGTCGAATTTATCGAGATCGAAAATAAATCAGACTTGGAAAAATCTGATTCAAAAAGATTGAAGATATCCGCTCTCAAAGGCGAGAACTTAGAGGAGCTAAAAGAAAGAGTGAAAAATGCCCTGAATGAAGAGTACTCTATGGAAAATATAAAAGAAGAAGATCTGGAATATATAAAAGATCCCAAAAAAGCTCCCAAGGAGCCTTTCACGGATTTTGAGGATCTAGACTATTAGGGTTATCAGGAATTCTTATCCTTCGAGGGTCTTGACTTCTCTGCGCCTTTACCCTTACTTCTCAGGCCTCTAGCTTTCTGACCTGCTGAAGTCTTTCCATCGAATACCCTTCCTTTCTGATCCTTCTCGCATATCCAATTTATATCTGAGTCGTTCTCTATAGAGGGATGATCGGGATCTACCATGATCACTTCAAAATATTTTCTCCGGCCGTCTTCTCCGACCCAATAAGAGTTCAATACTCTCAAGTTGGGATAACGCCTTGAAGTCCTCTCTTCAGCTATCCACTGCAGATTCTTGTTAGGTGTTATCTTCTTCACACCCATCCTTTTGGGTCCTCTACCTCTAGTGGGTCTAGTTTTTCTCAGATTTCCTCTCCTGACCTTCGCTCTTGCAACAACGAAACCGGGTTTAGCCTTATAACCCAACTTTCGAGCCCTATCTAACCTGGTAGGTCTTTCTATCCTTTTGAAATTATCGTCTCTTCTCCACTGCTTTAGCCTTTTTCTCTGTAACTCTTTGAGATAGCCTTCTTTCGGTTGCTCCCAGGCCTTCTCTATATATTTGTACATGCTGGGATAAGTTTCCATCGATTCTTCTTCCTCATCTTCGCCTACAACATCTTCTGCCATGATATCACGTTGATTACCGTTTATGGATTCACCCAAATGTGGGCACATCTCCTGCGGGTCTTGAGAACCCGCGACTAATGGGTTTTTAGGTATATGTGATATATATGTATTGTTGTTACTAGAGTCTGTGAGCTTTCAGATAGGAATGGATTACAATGATTTTTAGATCATCAAATCCCATATCTGTCGGGACCGGTTTTTGAATCCATATCAGTAGCTATAGTTTTGCCCACTTTGGTGATCATAGCTAATAAGAGTAAGTAAACTGCTGTGAAGACCAGTAGAATCCCGAAAAACCCCAAGTCGAATTCAAATAAACCAAGCAGTGTCAAAGTCCAAAAAACGATCAAAAGAATACCTGCCCCGTTTGGTGGACGGATCTTTTCTTTTTAGTTTCTTCTCCAAACCCATCTCACCCCGATAGTTAGACTGAACGAAGTGCTATATATTTTTGAGGCTAGATTTGCAAGGGAACAACAGGGTTAATTTTTAATACCCCTCGGCCTTATCAGCACATAATGAATCCTCATAAAGAGTAAGGTGAATGATGATGAAGGTACACAGAGTAATGGGAAAATTTAGGATGAGCAAAGATAAAGGTGAATGGCAGCGTTTTTCAAAAGAAGTGATAAGCGATAACGAAGAAGAAGCCATAGAAAAAGTTTATTCCTTGTTTGGAAGTAAACACAGAGTGAAGAGAACAAATATAAAGATATACGATTCTGAAAAAGTCGATGAGGATGAAGTGGAAGATGATCTTATACAGCAAAAGATAGAAGCGGAGGAATGAAGATAATGGTTAATCAGATGGAATTACAGCAGAAGGCGAACAGGCTAGAACAGATGAAATCTCAGATCGAGATGCTTCAAGAACAGGTCGGGATGGTAGAAGATCTTATCGAGGAGCATAACGAGGCAAAAGAGACGATGAAAAAATACCAGGAGAAAGAAGAAGGGACCGAAATAATGGTACCTATAGGGGCGGACTCTTACGTACACTCCAAGATCACAGATAATGAACAAGTCCTTATCGGGCTCGGATCTGATCTTTCTGCCGAGAGGAAAATAGAGGACGCCTTAGAGGTCGTCGAGAGGAAAAAGGATAAAATCAAGGAAAACAAAGAAGAATTAGAAAACCAGATCGAAGAACTCAACCAAAATGCTCAAGAGTTAGAACAGGAATTAAGAAAGGAATATCAGGAACTTCAGCAGCAACAACAGCAGGCCCAAGGTGGAGGACAGGTCATACAATAAACACAAGTCCTGACCGAGAGAAAAGATGTTCGATAAACTAAAAAATAAATTATCTGGGTTGACAAAATCCAGCAAAGAAGAGATCGAAGGAGAACCCGATGAAGCATTCGTAAACGGGTGGGGTTCCAAGATAAAAGAAAGCAAGATAGAGGATATCCTCTGGGACCTTAAAGTTTCTCTTCTCGAAGCCGATGTTGCCCTTCCTGTGGTCGATGAGATCCAAGAAAGAGTGAAAGAGGACCTGATAGGAAGGAAGATAAGTCGGAAATACGAGCTGGAAGAAGTGGTCGAAGCCAGTTTGAAAAAGGCCGTGAAATCAGCTCTTAAAACTGAAAAGATCGATTTTGATAAAAGGGTTAAAAACGCAGAGAAACCTTTCTCTATAATGTTCATCGGCGTGAACGGGACGGGAAAAACGACCACTATAGCCAAAATAGGTAAAAGGATGCAGGAACAGGGTTTCAGCTGTGTTTTAGCTGCTGCGGACACTTTTAGAGCGGGTGCTTTAGAACAGATTCAAGAACACGGTAACAAACTCGGGGCTAAAGTCATAAAGCATTCCCAGGGAAGTGATCCGGCTGCCGTAGCCTATGATGCCCTTGAACATGCAGAGGCCAGGGGAAAAGATATTGTTCTCATAGACACCGCTGGTAGGATGCAGACCAACAAGAATTTGATGAGTGAGATGGAAAAAATAAAGAGGGTCGCCGAACCAGATATGATAATATTCGTCGGCGACGCTTTAGCGGGGAGTGATGCCGTCGAACAGGCAAAGGAGTTCGAGAACTCGGTCGGTATAGACGGTGTGATATTGACAAAGATAGATGCAGATGCCAAGGGTGGTGCCGCATTGTCGATAGGACACGCCGTAGGTAGGCCTATGCTTTTTGTCGGAACTGGAGAGGGATACGACGATCTAGTCGATTTCGACGAAGAATGGATGGTCGAAAGATTGTTCGACTGAAAATCAGAGCTCAAAACACTACTTGATAAAAGTTTTCCCTTTTTAAACGTTCTTTCGCCAATCAAATGGCACAAACTATTTATACTATAAAGGGCAAAATTACTTAACAGATAAGCTAAGAGGACTCAATACTATGGCTGAAGTAAATGATGATGGATTTATTCGATATGATGATGATTCACCAGAACCGATAAAGGTCAACGAACTTACGACTGCCATAAAAAACAGTATCGACGAGGACGGTATGGAGACCAGTGCAGCCCAGATGATGGCTGAACATGTTTTGAATTTTTTTGGGTTCAATGACAGGATAATCGATAATATTTTAGAACAAGAAGACCGCGACGTATTCTACATGCTGGAAGATGCGGGCCTCCTGACCACTGAGCGTGAAGAGACAACCCTTTACGACGGTAGAGAGTGGAGGATACATTACTGGCTCTTCGAAAAGGAGAAGATAATCAAAAAGATAAGGTCCGCCGCACAGAAGAGCGAGGAAAAAAGCGAAGAGCAGAACATCTATGACGAAGTACCTGACGGAGTCTGGTCTTCTAGAGGCTAAAGAAGGATGATGAACTCTTTTCAAAAAATCTTTATTCTATCTTATTTTCTTTCTATATATACTTAGATAAATTTGGAGAAATGGGATGGGCCCGCCGAAATTTGAATTCGGGTACCGGCGTCCCGAACGCCGAAGGATCGACCAAGCTACCCCACGGGCCCACCATGGAGCGTCCTAGTACAACGACATCTCAAATAAAAAGGTTACTAAAGATCAAGATCCTCGCTCTTTACAGGTTCTTCTTCAATCAGACCTGTCATTTTATCCAATAGAACTTCTACACTCTCGTCAGAAAAGTACAGATGAGAAGGACAACTGCAGTCCGAACAACCAAAATCCTCTACGCGCGTGAATTGTTTATTCTTGTCAAGTGAAAGAGCACTTTCGCATTCTTTTTCTTTTCCTGCCTCGAAAGCTATCGCTTCCAATATCTCAGCTTCTTCTAAGAGGTAATCTATATGCCAGTGTTTAGTCTTTTCAGAACTCAAATGGCGCGATACTCTAGCCTCTAAATTATTTTGAGCCGAGCCAGTATAGATGTAATTACCTTCTTTAAATTCGATCTCGCCTAATGCCCCTATCGTTTTCACCAACGGCTTTTTCAAATTTATCAATAGTAAGTAAACACCTTCCATTTTTTACTGCCGTCATAGAGAACAGATACGATGTATTTTTTATTTATCGTACAACCCATGTGATGATCTTTTTCCTCGCTAAATGCAAAAAGTTAATAACGCCTAACAACTTGACATCCTTGTCGTGTTAGTGATCCAAATACCCGTGAAGCGATTTTTGAGGTATAAAGAAGGCTAAAACCGTTAGATTTAAATACAAAAGGTCTGTAATGACCCATTACATCGTCTGTTGACCAGACGTGAAAGGGCAATCCGGTTAGGATCCCTATATAAACACGTCACGGTCAATGGACCCAGGATGCAGTTCCTAGGATCCAAGGAGCTCTGCTCTAGGATCGATTTAGTCGATAAAGCAAAAAGAGCTCTGCTCTAGGATCGAAGAACGTTATCCTGGTGATTCGCTTGGTCAACAAGATCGAGGTGTAGTCATGGTAGAAACACATCATCCAAGAAGAGGTTCGATGGGATATTCGCCCCGAAAACGCGCTAAAAGCATGGTTCCAAAGATAAGATCATGGCCGGAATGGAATGGAGAGCCAAAGGTACAAGGTTTTCCCGGATACAAGGCCGGCATGAGTCACGCCTTTGTGGTCGATTACAGAAACGAAAGTACAACTTCTGGACAGGAAGTTAGGATACCTATAACTATCGTTGAAGTCCCTCCAATCAGAGTAAGTGGTCTACGGTTCTATGAAAATACGCATGAAGGCCTAAGAACGATGGGGGAAGTATGGGCTAACGATGTTGATAGATCACTCGAAAAAAGACTTCCTATCCCAGATCATCACGATACTGATGAGATGTGGGAAAGTATAGATAGAGATTTAGTAGACGATGTTAGGGCCATAATAAATACTCAACCTAAAATGGTCTCAGGGGTGCCGAGTAAGACACCTGAGATCATGGAGCTTAGGATAGGAGGAGGAACTATACCTGAAAGGATAGATAAATCCGAAGATATCTTGGGAGAAGATCTCGGATATAGAGAATTCTGTGAGTCCGGCAGGATGATCGACGTTTCCGCGATCACTAAAGGTAAAGGATTTCAGGGTCATGTTAAGAGATGGGGAGTTAAACTTCTTCAGCATAAGAACAGCAAATCGGTAAGAAACGTAGGTAATACCGGCGTGTTTAGACCTGGATATACTAGACCAACAGTGCCTCAGGCAGGACAGATGGGCCTGCATCAGAGGACTGAATTCAATAAAAGGGTCCTTAAGATCGGAGAAGAAGGCGAAGAAGTCACGCCCGAAGGAGGTTTCATAAATTATGGTGTTATCGAAAACGATTACGTTATATTACACGGATCGATACCCGGTCCTTCCAAGAGGTTAGTAGTTATGAGAGATGGAGTTAGAGATGAAAAATATGAGGTTCACGAACCAAATCTCACCTATATATCTACAGAATCGAACCAAGGGGGTTAAGTGAATGCAAGCAAAAGTTTACAGTTTAGAAGGAGAAGAAAAGGAAGAGATAGAATTACCGTCACCCTTTGTAGAGGAGATACGTCCCGACATAATAAGAAGGGCGGTCGAGGCTTCTGAGGCAAATAAAAAACAACCTTACGGTGCTTCATCGGATGCAGGTATGAGACATGCCACCGAGATGGAGGGTGTTGGTCAAGGTATGGCTAGAGTTCAAAGACTGACTCAGTATGGGGGAGCAAGAGCAGCTGAGAGCCCTCAAACTCGTGGTGGTAGACGAGCTCATCCTCCCAAACCGGAGAAAGACTTAGGAAAAAAACTCAATAGACAGGCGAAAGATAAGGCGAGAAGATCAGCCCTAGCAGCGATGACCGATATAGAATTAGTGGAAAACAGAGGACATGAAATAGATGATGACTCCTTGAAATTGCCGATAGTAATAGAAGACGATATCGAAAGTCTTGAAAAAACCAAAGAAGCCGTAGATCTATTGGAGACCCTTGGCATTTATTCGGATGTGAAGAGAGCCAAAAAAGGAAAAAACATAAGATCAGGTAAAGGAAAGATGAGAAACAGGAAATACAGGATCCCTAACAGCATATTGGTCGTTCTGGGTGAAGATGCGACCGGAAAGAGGGCCTTTTCCAATCTTCCGGGTGTTACTGTAAAAAGTCCAGCCCAACTGACCATCGAAGATATGGCTCCAGGCGGTACGATAGGTAGATTGGCCCTTTTCAGTGCCAACGCTATCAAAGAATTGGAGGAATGGTAAATATGGCTGAATATGAATCACCACATAAAATAATATATCATCCTTACGTCACCGAAAAAACCATGATGGAGATGGAAGATGAGAACAAGTTAGAATTCATAGTGGACTTGAAAGCGAACAAACCGCAGATAATAGATGCTGCTGAAGAATTGTTCGATGCTGAGGTAGAAAAAGTCAATACCAGGATCGATAAAAACGGTAAAAGAGCGATAGTTAAATTCACGGATGAGTATTCTGCTGAAGAGATAGGAATGAGGATAGGGGTGTTCTGAATATGGGTAGACGAATCATTCCACAAAGAAGAGGAAAAGGATCTTCAACTTATCAATCTCCGAGTCACAGACATCTGGCAAAACCCGGATATCCAAAAAACCAAGAGACTGTCGGAGAAGTCATAGATATACATCACGCTCCAGGTAGAACAGCGCCGCTTGCCGAAGTCGAATTCGATAACGGTGAAACAACTTTTGTGATCGCCAATCACGGTCTATGGGTTGGTGAAAATATAGAGGTAGGTCCTGATGCCGACATAGAGAAGGGCAACGTTTTACCTTTGAGCCATATACCCGTCGGAACTTTCGTTTACAATATAGAGATGGAGCCTCTTGACGGAGGTAAATTGGTAAAAAGCTCCGGTACCAGTGCAACTGTCATAGCCCAGGATAGGAGAAAAACGGTCCTCAAGCTTCCTTCGGGTAAATTCAAAAGGATAGATAACAGATGTAGAGCAACGGTCGGCATAGTAGCAGGTGGTGGGCACAAAGAACAGCCGATTGCAAAAGCCGGCAAGAAGGCAAAAGGACTCCGCAGTAAGGCGAAGAGAGCACAGAAAGTAAGAGGAATAGCTATGAATGCTGTAGATCATCCTCATGGTGGTGGAGACCACCAGCACGTCGGTGTTCCATCTACGGTATCATCTAACGCGCCACCTGGTAGAAAGGTGGGTAATTTATCTTCAAAGAAGAAGAAGAAGGATAAAAAGAAAAAGAAAGAAGAGAGGTAGATCATTTATGGCGAGTAATAGAATCTCACGGGATAAACGCGAATTCACTTATCGCGGTCACACTCTTGAAGAGCTCAAGGACATGTCACTCGACGAGTTGAAGCAGGTGCTTCCTGCAAGGGCTAGAAGAACACTAAGAAGAGGACTTAACGAAGAGGAAAAACGGCTTTTAGAGAAGATCGAAAAAAAAGACAAAGACGTCTACCGTACCCACAGGCGGGAGATGATAATACTGCCTGAGTTCGTTGGAAAGACGATCGCGATCCATGACGGTGAAAAGTTCAAGTCCGTTAAGATCGAACCTGAAATGATAGGACATTATCTCGGAGAATTCGCTCTTACCAGAAAGCAGGTCGAACATTCAGGACCAGGTATCGGAGCTACACGATCTTCGAAATATATACCACTCAAATGAGGTGAAAAGATATGGGATACACTATGGATCCGGATCCAGAGAAGACCGCAAAAGCATTTGGGAGTGAACTTCAGATATCTCCCAAAGAATCAGCAGAAGTTTGTAACATGCTGAGAGGGAAAGATGTCGACAAGGCTTTAGATATCTTAGACGAAGTTATAGCAAAAGAAAGAGCAGTTCCTTATAACAAACATAATAAAAGAGTAGCACATCAGAAGGGAGTCGGTTCGGGAGGCTATCCTCAAAAGGTCTGTAAGACGATGAAGAAAAAAATCGAAGAATGTCGTTCAAATGCTGAAGACAAAGGTTTGGATGCTGATAACTTGAAGATCAAAGTGTTGTCTGCTCACAAAGGTAGTCCCATCGAAGGACGAAGGCCTAGAGCTATGGGCAGGAGCACACCACATGATACTAAAACGACCAATCTGGAAATAATTTTGGAGGAAAAGGAGGCGTAATAGTGGCCAGAGAAAGAAAGTTTATAGAAGAAAAGATGGACCGCGTTATATTGAAGGAATTCCTTCAAGAAAAGACTGAAAGAGCAGGATACGGAGGAGCCGACATTTCAAGGACTCCTATGGGTACTAGAATAACTCTCTATACTGAGAGACCTGCTCTAGTGATAGGAAGAAAAGGTAAAAGGATACGCGAAATAACAGAGGAGATAAAGAATAAATTCGATTTCGATAATCCACAGATCGAAGTACAAGAGGTCGAAGCTCCTCAGTTGAACGCCCAGATAATGGCTGAAAAGTTAGCTTCTTCTCTCGAAAGAGGTTGGTACTTTAGAAGAGCTGGACACTCTACGGTAAGAAAGATAATGGACGCAGGTGCTAAAGGCTGCCAGATCATACTTTCAGGTAAAGTAAGTGGTCCTAGACATCGTGTTGAAAAATTCCAGGATGGTCACATAAAATACTGCGGTGAAGAAAGGAAAAAATGGATGGACGAAGGGTTCTCTCAAGCAAAGTTGAAATTAGGCATCATCGGAGTGACCGTCAAGATAATGGACCCCAACGCAAAATTACCCGACGAGATAGAGATAATCCCCCCTGAAAGTGAAGCGGAGGAAGAAAAAGTCGAAGAGGAGCCTGAAGAGGAAAGTCAAGAGGACGATGAAAGCGAAGATGAAGAAGAGCAAGAAGAAGAAGTGACTGAAGAGGTCGAAGACATGGAGATCGAAGAGGAGGTCGAATAAGATGCCGCTTTTGAAAACTGAAGACATAAGAGATATGGATCCTTCAGAAAGGGAAGAAAAACTTTACGAGTTAAGAGATGAATTACTTCACGAGGAAGGGGTTGCAGCTATGGGAGGAGCCCCTGAAAGCCCAGGTAGAATAAGGGCTATTAAGAAGAATATCGCTAGGATTTTGACTGTGATGAATGAAGAAAAAAATAATGAATCAAAAGGAGGAAATTGATGGCGGAAGAAGTGTGTCCAACTTGCGGGTTGCCTAAAGAGATATGTATCTGTGAAGACATCGCGAGAGAGCAGCAGGAGATCGAGATATTTACCGATCAGAGACGTTATGGTAAAAAAGTGACTATAGTTGACGGTATAGACACGAGCGATATAGATATCGGTGAATTGGCTTCAGAATTGAAGACAAAGTGTGCAGCTGGTGGTACTACTAAGAAAGGTCGTATCGAACTGCAGGGCGATCATATAGAAACGGTCAAAAATTATCTCGAAGAGAAAGGATTTCCAGTGGAGGTCAGATGATCATGACAAAGGATATCGTGTACACCTTTGAATTTATCGGCTCTAACATCGAAGTGATGGATTCCACCCACGAGGGATATGATGAGGTGGAAGGCAAGGTTCACGATGAAACAAAAAACACTTTTGTTGTAAATGACGATGAAACCGAAAAGACGATACCAAAAGAGGGCACTCGTTTCAAGTTGACCATTAAAGGTCGTGAGAATATTTTAGATGGAAACAGACTAACATACCGTCCAGAAAATAGAATAAAGAAATTAGGTTGATGATATCATGGCAGAAAACGAAGCGCGCGATATAGGTGTAGAAGTGACGCCCCCTAAGGAGAGCTGTGATGATGAAAATTGTCCCTTCCATGGGACGCTCTCTGTCAGAGGAAGGGTCATGCGGGGTACCGTTGACTCTACCCAGATGGATAAGTCCGTAATAATAAGGAAAGATCACTTCAACTACATCCCTAAATATGAGAGATACGAAAAGAGGAAAAGTCATTATCCAAGTCATCTCCCTCCCTGCATAGAAGTAGAGGAAGGGGACGAAGTCAAGATCGTGGAGTGCAAGCCGATCAGCAAGAGTATTTCCTATGTTGTGATCGAAAAGGGTGAAGAGGAATGAAAGGAGTAGCTGGTACACAAACGAAGGGACTTTCAGTCGGTAGTGAACTTCGCTGTATAGATAATACTGGAGCAAAGATGGTAAGAGTAGTATCCGTAGTGAACTATCACGGAGTCCACAGAAGATATCCAAGAGCAGGGATAGGAGATCAAGTGGTTGTCTCAGTAGTCAAGGGGACTCCAGAGATGAAAAGGGAACTGACAAGAGCTGTGATCGTACGTCAGAAACGACCCTTTAGAAGATCGGACGGTGTAATGGTAGAATTCGAAGATAACGCTGTAGTTCTAACACAAGAAGACGGCGAAACAAAAGGATCTGAGATAAAAGGTCCTGTTGCTCGTGAGGCTGCGGAAAGATGGCCAAGAGTCGGAGCTACGGCATCGATGATAATGTAAGGTGGTATTAGATGAGCGAAAAAGCAAGAAAGCAGAGAAAAAGACGGGAGAACGCTTCCAAACATAAGAAAAGGAAGATGATGTCTTCCATGTTATCAAAAGATCTGAAAGAAAAATACGGAACCAGGAGCGTTCCCATAAAAGAAGGGGATGAGGTGGAAGTGATGAGAGGAAGCTTTAAAGGACACATAGATACAGTGGCCGAAGTAGATAGAAGGAACGAGAAGGTCTTTATAGAAGACGTAACCGTTGAAAAGGCCGATGAATCAAAACAGCCTTTCGGAGTTCATCCTTCAAATCTCAAGATCACAAATCTGGATCTCTCCGATCCATGGAGAAAAGAAAAACTTGAAAATTTGAAAGAGGAGGAAGATAATCAATGAGTGAACATAATAAACGTTATAATGCCCCGACAGACAAATGGGGGATACCAACCAAAGAATCATTCTGGGCTCCGACACCAGCACCTGGAGCTCATTCGAAAGATAGGAGCATACCGCTGATAGTCGTTTTGAGAGACATATTGAAGTACACTGAGACATCGAAAGAAGCCGAAATCGTTCTAGCAGAGAGAAAAGTAAAAGTTGATGGAAAAGTAAAAACCGACAAGAACTTACCTGTCGGCCTTATGGACGTTATTTCTATCTCCTCGTTATCTGAAAATTACCGGGTCTTATTTGACCAAAAAGGTAAGTTTAGACTGCTTCCTATAGATAAGAGCCAAGCAGAATGGAAGCTTGTGAAGATAAACGACAAAACTACTTTAAAAGGCGGCATAACACAATACAATCTACACGACGGCAGTAACATAAGGCTCGATGATGGAAGTAAATACGACACTAAAGACGTTCTAAAGATACAACTCCCTTCTCGTAAGGTCCTAGATTCATATGATTTCGATGAAGGACAGATGGCCTTAGTCACCGGAGGGGACCACATAGGCGAAATAGGCAATATAAAAGAGTACGAGATCGTAAAAGGTTCGCAGCCCAATTTCGTACATTTCGATTCCGGTATCACTACCGTAGAAAAGTATGTATTCATCATCGGTGACGAAAAACCAACGATAGAGATACCTGAGGTGGGTATCATATGAATTATGACAATCCCATGAGAAAACCACGCTTGATCAAATGTGTGGTCAACATAGGGGTCGGACAGGGAGGCGAAAAGCTCAGGAAGGCCTTCAACGTTTTGGAGATGCTTACCGACCAAGAACCGGTAGAAACTACTGCCGAGACTACAAATGCAGAATTCGGTATAAGAGAAGGTCAGCCTATAGGCTGTAAAGTCACCTTGCGCAAAGAAAAAGCTTATGACTTCTTGAAGAAAGCTTTCTGGGTAAGGGAAAAACAACTTCCTGTAAACAGTTTCGATGACCACGGTAATCTGAACTTCGGTATAAACGATTATACTGATTTTGAAGAGGCTACTTACGACCCCGAGATAGGTGTTTTCGGGATGGATATCTCCGTAGAGATCGGAAGGAACGGACAGAGAGTCAAAAATAGAAAGATACAGTCCAAAAGTATACCAGAAGAACATAAGATGACAAAAGAAGAGGCCATAGAATTTATGGAGAACGCTTTTGATCTGGAGGTGTATGAAGAATGAGCGAAGAAGAAGGACTAAAGCCAGATAAGGATTACGGAAGGAAAGAGGGCTGCAGACGCTGCGGTAGAAAGCGTGGGATAATAAGAAGATATGGACTCCACGTTTGTAGACAATGTTTCCGAGAGATCGCGGAGGATCTTGGATTCAAAAAACACTCATGAGGTGAAAAAAATGAAGCATGACCCACTGAATGACGCATTATCAAAGATAAACAACGCAGAAGAGAACGGAAAGTTAGAATGCGAGATCAAACCCGCTTCTAAACTCATAGGTCGAGTTCTCAGAGTGATGCAAGAAAACGGTTATCTGGAGAGATTCGAATACGTCGAAGATGGAAGAGGGGGTACCTACAATGTTATCCTCAACGGCAATATTAATAAATGCAAAGTCATCAAACCTAGATGGGCAGTCAAAAATACCGATATAGAAGACTACGAATCAAGATATCTTCCTGCCCAGGGGTTCGGTGTTCTAATATTGACCACCAACAGAGGCGTGATGGATCATTCTGAGGCTAAGAGTAAAGAAGCAGGAGGAAAATTATTGGCTTACGTTTACTGAGGGATTATAATGCCAGTTGAATTGATGTCTGAAGAAAAAGTTAAGGTGCCCGAAAACGTTTCGGTCGAAAAGCAGAAAGATGAGTTGAAAGTATCCGGAGAGAACGGAGAGATAGTAAAGAAATTCTCTCATCCAACTATAGAGATAGAGATCAACGATGAAGAAGTTGTGTTGAAGGTAGAGAGGCCCAGCAAGAAAGAGAAGGCCCAATTGGGTACATTTAAATCTCATCTAGAAAATATGATCAAAGGTGCTCAAGAAGATTTCGTTTATAAACTAAAGATCATATACTCCCACTTTCCCATGGAGGTAACATCTGAACAAGATATGATGGTTATCAAGAACTTCGTAGGAGAGAACAAACCTAGAAAGGCGAAGATCATCGGATCGACCGAAGCTGAAGTCGACGGAAACGAGATCACGGTCAAAGGACCCGATAAGGAGGCTGTGGCTCAAACAGCAGCTAACATAGAATCCGCTACAAAGATCTCTAATGTGGATCCAAGGGTCTTTCAGGACGGGATTTACATAACCGAAAAGGCTGGTAAACCCTTGAATTAGAAGGTGATCAAAGATGGCAGATGATGAGGATTACGAAGTAAAGAAAAAACCGGAACTGGACGAAGAAACAGAGGAATTATTGAAGAAAAGAAAGAAGATCAAAAAGAATAGGCCTAATTTCAATCATCAAGAGTGGTTCTACAGGTCAAAGATCGATAAAAACACCTGGAGAAAACCGCGAGGACTTCACTCCCAGGCCAGGCAGAATAAGAAGTATAGGCCTTCCAATGTTAAAGTCGGTTTCCGGTCACCAAAAGAAGTAAGAGGACTTCATCCTTCCGGATTTGAAGAAGTTTTAGTTCACAATACTGATGATCTAGAAGATATCGATCCTGATAAGCAGGCTGTCCGGATAGCTCACAGTGTAGGGATGAGGAAAAGACTGAAGATAGAAGAGGAGGCTGAGGACGAAGACATCAGAGTCCTCAATCCAACGTCATAAGGTGATCATCGATGGATATTAAATATCAAAAAAGATTGGCGGCAGAAATCCTTGACTGCGGAAAAGACCGCGTTTGGGTAGACGACACCATGTTAGACGAAGTTATCGAAGCTATCACTAGAGAAGAAGTCAGAGAACTTATAAACAGAGGAGTCATCAAGAAGAAAACTAAGAAGGGTAACTCTAGAGGAAGGATAAACTACAAAAAGCAACAGAAGAAGAAGGGTAGAAGGAAAGGTTACGGTAAAAGACAGGGAACTAAAAATGCTAGGCAGTCTTCTAAAGAAAGTTGGAAAAAGAGGATACGCTCTATGAGGAGAGAGTTAAAGAAGATGAGAGACGAAGGTCACATAGATAAGTCGACCTACCGTGAATTTTATAATAAGTCTAAAGGTGGTGCTTTCGAGGATACGTCAGATATGGTGCTCCATCTTAAGATGGAAGATCATATAGATGAAGATTACGAGATCAAAGGAGTGAATGAAGATGGCTGAAGGTACAAGATACAGGATGCCCCTCAAGAGAAGAAAAGAGGGTAAAACGGATTATAGACAAAGATTGAAATTACTAAAATCTGGAAAGGTAAGAGCGGTAGTGAGACCTTCTAACAAACACATAAGAGTACAGTTCGTTAGATATTATCGAGACGGTGATAGAGTGGAGGCATCAGCTTCCAGTGAACATCTTACAGACGAAGGTTGGGAAGGTCACGGGTCTAATCTTCCCGCTGCCTATCTCGTTGGCTATCTGGCTGGTAAGAAGGCCGTGCAGAAAAGTATAGAGGAAGCGGTTCTCGATATCGGTCTTAACCATCCCGAAAAAGGAGGAAAATTTTTCTCCGCTTTGAAAGGGATATTAGATGCAGGTGTTTCGGTCCCTCACGATCCAGAAGTTCTACCTGATGAAGAACGTATCAGAGGGGAACACATCGATGATGATACGAACGAGTTATTTGAAGAAGTAAAATCTAGACTGGAGGAATTATGATGAATGGACGATGGGAACCAAAGACAAGACTTGGCAGGAAAGTGAAACGTGGTGAGATCACGAGCATGGAAGATGCTCTCGCGAGTAGACTCCCGGTTAAGGAACCTGAGATAATCGATGCTTTATTCCCTGAATTGGATGACGACGTCCTTGACGTAAACATGGTCCAAAGGATGACTGATTCAGGAAGAAGAGTCAGATTTACTGTAACTACTGTCATCGGTAACAACGACGGTTATGTAGGCGTTGGAACAGCTAAAGGTAAAGAAGTAGGGCCTACAATCCGTAAATGTATGGATAACGCTAAACTGAACATGGTAAGGATTAGAAGAGGATGCGGTTCATGGGAATGCGGCTGTGGTGCTCCGCATACCGTTCCTTTTGAAGTGAGCGGTCAAGCCGGATCTGTAAAGATCACTTTGAAACCCGCACCATCGGGTATAGGTCTAGCGGTGGGAGATACCGCTAAATCAATTTTGGAAAGAGCGGGCATAGAAGACGTATGGGGATTCTCTAAAGGAAAGACCAGAACTACTGTAAACTATGCTCTTGCCGTATTCAATGCCATGAAAAAGACCTCCGAGATGAGAGTCAGAAAAGATCAGGCTAAAGAATTGGGCATAGTCGAAGGTATACCCAAAGAAGAGACTTCTCAGCAGGAGGGATAATAAATGGCATACGCTGTTGTTAGATTGAAGAGCTCAAGAAAAAAAACCCAAAAGATGAAAGATACTCTAGAGATGTTGAGATTGAATTCAGTCAATCACTGCACCGTAATACCTGAAAGGGCGACCTATGAAGGTATGTTGGATAAAGTCAAAGATTTGGTCACATGGGGCGAAATAGATATAGAAACTATGGTGGACCTTCTAAAGCACAGGTCAACGATTGAGTCAGATGATCTAGAGAATGAGATAAGCAAAAAAACCTCTTATGATAAGATCGACCAATTCGCAATAGCTGTGACATCCGATAAGATAACATTGAGTGAAATAGATGGATTAGACAGGGTCTTTAGACTTAATCCACCTACTGGTGGTTATCGCAGTACCAAAAAAGCTTATAACATGGGTGGTGCATTAGGTTATCGTGGAAACGACATAAACCAACTGATACAAAAGATGTTAGGTCCAGAAAGTGATCAGGAAGGCTGATATACATGGGAAAAAAGAAAAAGAAGAAGAATAGAGGTTCAAGATCACACGGCCGAGGGGTCAAGCACGGTAGAGGTGCTGGCGAAAGAGGTGGTAGAGGTAAAGCAGGTCTAGGAAAACATAAATGGAAATCCCTCGCCAAGGACGACCCTGATTATTTCGGTCCTAAAGGATTCACTCGGCCTCAGCAGTTGATAGAGGAAGACGAAGTGATAAACATCTATCAGGTCGAAGAGATGCTAGATGAATTGTTAGAACTCGGTTATGCACATGAAGAAGATTCAGTATATGAGATAGATCTAGAAGAAGCTGGATTCGATAAGCTTTTGAGTAGAGGCAAACCTACCAAAGAGATGAAGATAAATATTCCAAATTCAAGTAAAAAAGCAAAGCAGAAGATAGAAGATGCCGGAGGAGAATTGACCGATAATTCTGAAAAGTGATCTGTATGGCAGAAAAGGAAAAAAGTCGGCTCTACAAACTGAAACCAATTATAGACCGTATGCCCGCGGTAAAGCAACCCGAAGGCCACGTTCATTTCCGTCGTAAGATGGTCTGGCTGATACTGATCCTGGTCCTTTATTTTGTGATGACCAATGTTATGATCTATGGTCTTAGCCAGGAAGCTTCTCTCGATCTTTTCGAGCAGTTCAGAGCTATATTTGCGGGTGAGATGGGATCTATAGTACATCTAGGTATAATGCCGATTGTTAATGCTTCTATTATCATGCAGCTTTTCCAGGGAGCAGAGATCGTAGATCTTGATATGAAAGATCCCGAGGATAAGGCTGTTTTCCAGAATACCCAGAAGTTCCTGGTGATCATAATGTTGTTGATCCAGGCAATTCCACAGGTCTATGGTTATCTAGTACCCTCTGATGCTTTCGTTTCGATGTTAGGAGGATACTTCGCCGGTAATGGATTACTCGTTGCCCGGATATTGATAATCCTTCAGCTTTTCATAGGAGGATATTTCATTTTCCTGATGGACGAGGTAATCTCAAAATGGGGTATCGGAAGCGGTATAAGTCTTTTCATCGTAGCCGGTGTAGCCCAGGGACTTTTCACGGGTCTTTTCAATTGGGAGAGCGCTCCCCAGATGGCAGGAGATGTCCCGGCAGGTACGATACCAAGGACGATCTATACACTGCGTAACTACTCTTCTGCAGAACTGATGCAGGGTGAACTAGAAGGTCTGATTGTAGGACCGCCAAATCCTGTGATGGGATTGATTTTCACCATACTGATACTCCTTATCGTTGCATATATACAGGGAAGCAGGATAGAACTGCCTTTAGCTCACGGCAGAGCAAGAGGAGCTAGAGGAAGATATCCGATCAAGCTGATCTACGCTTCTGTTATACCCATAATTTTAGCCCACGCGCTTTTAGCCAACATAAATCTGTTCTCTATGCTGTTCTACACAAATCCGACCTTCCAGAACTTCCCGCTGTTAGGAGGGCAGGACTGGCTCGGCGTTTTCCAAGAAGGCTCTACGGAGCCTATAAGTGGTGCCGTATGGTATCTTAACGCTCCAGAAGGAATACAGGGATGGCTATTACCGCTCATATCCGAGAGATATGAAGGGGCTCTTTCTCCAGAGGGAGTAGAGTGGTCCCATTCCAAACTAGCTATCATAGCTAGAGTGATAGGGCATATGCTGTTCATGGCGATTACCTGTGTTCTGTTCGCTAAATTCTGGGTCGAAACAACGAATATGGACGCTGAATCCGTGGCAGATCAGATACAGGACAGCGGTATGCAGATCCCAGGATTTAGGAGAGATCCAAGGGTTCTGAGAAGAGTTCTTAAAAGATATATCCCTACCGTAACGATATTCAGTGGTCTATTCATAGGCATAGTAGGTGCCGGATCAGACTTACTAGGATCTGTAGGTGGAGCGACTGGAATAAGTCTCTTCCTAGCAGTTTCGATCCTAACAGAACTTTACGAGCAGATAGGTAAAGAACAGATGATGGAGATGCACCCGATGCTTAGAGATTTCTTCGGGAACCAGTAAAGATGAAAGTGCAAGAGGTGTTGTATTATCACCGAAGATGAAGAGTTGTTGAGAAAGTTAGACGAAAGGTTGGCCGAAGGAGATATCTCTGAGGATCTCTACAACCAGATAGTTTCTCGATACAAAAATGAAGAGGACGACGTTTCTGAAGAGGAGTTAGAGCAGATCGTAGAAGAGAAAAGTGAAGAGGAGATCGCTGAGGAAGAAACTACTGAAGATGAACTCAAAGAGGAAGAGTTATCAACGAAAGATGAGGAAAAAGAAGAATCCGAAGACTCTTCACCCACAAAACCCATTTTCAGTCTGAAAAGGTTCATCTACATATTTTTCGGTCTGTCCGCACTGATGATAATGATCCAACCCGATCTGAGAAATGATCTGGGAGAAGCGCTGGGTACTATTCTTTATCCAGTGATAGGTTTTGGAGGAGATTTTCCCATAATAACCTTGATGCTCGCCGGATCCATCATGATAACCTTTTCTACGGTTATCAGAGACCAATTGATGGATTGGGTCGAGATGGCCGAAAGCCAGAAGATAAGCAGTAAGTTTAGGAAGGAACTGATGGAAGCTAAAAGGGCAAACAAGCAGAGCAAAGTTAAAAAGCTCGAGAAGAGACAGGAAGAGATGAACCAGATGTCTATGCAGAGCTTCAAACCACAGCTAAAGGCCATGGCGGTCACCATGTTCTTCATATTGATCATCTTTGGCTGGCTCTGGCAGTTTGTAGGAGGGCTTCCGGATCAAACCTTTTCGGTACCATGGGCCTTGAACGCTAATTTCACAGAGCCTTTAGTCGGCTGGTGTATATTTCCCTTCCCTCAGTGGATAGGAGTATATATGCTGGTCTCACTACCATTGACGCAGGTGCTCATGGTTGTATTAAAGATGCATGACTTCAAAAAACGTCTGAAGGAGGAAGAACCTTAAGCTCTAACAACCATTTTGATAAGATAATCATCAGCATAAGTGGTCTTCCGGGCAGTGGTACAACCACCGCGTCCGATCTTTTATCCGAAAAAACAGGGATGGACATAGTATCGTCTGGAGAAGTATTCAGAGGGATGGCTAAGAAAAAGAACATGAATCTACAAGAGTTCAGTGAATTGGCTGAGGAGAGTGAAGAAGTCGATAGAAAGCTTGATGAAAGGATGATAGAAAAAGCTCAGCCAGGAAAAATACTGGAAGGCAGGCTTACCGGACATCTCCTTGATCGATCCGATAAAAAAGGTTTTAAAGTTTGGTTGAAGGCTCCTTTAGAGATCAGGGTTAAAAGGATCATGAAACGTGAAGGCTCTGAAAAAGAGGTAAAGGAGATAAAGGAAAGGGTCAAAAAGCGTCAGGAAAGCGAGAGAAAGAGATACAAAGAATACTACGATATCGACCTTTTAGATACTTCTATATACGACTTGATCGTAGATTCAAAAAAGTACAAACCTGAAGAGATCGTAGAAAATATTATAGAACGTGTTATAGATGAAGTTGGTGAAGCAGAAGATAAACACCATGTCTAGATGGGGACAGCGGCCTGAAGATAGGTCAGTCGAAGAACTGATCCCTCGATCGATGGTGGTTTTAGATAAGCCCCAGGGACCTACGAGTCATCAAGTTTCAGCATGGGTTAGAGATTTAACAGATGAAAAAACCGGTCACAGCGGCACACTCGATCCGAACGCTACGGGTCTTCTTCCCATGGGTATAGGAAGATCAGTCAGATTGATGGATCTACTACACGACAGTCCTAAAGAATACATAGCAGCGATGAGATTTTATGGAGATATAGAACTTGGAAAATTAGATGATATCTTAAAGGAATTCGAGGGAGTGATATATCAGACCCCACCAGTACGTGCAGGAGTAAAGAGAGAAAGAAGAGAGCGTACTATCCATGAAATAAAAAGATTAGATCATAAGGATAGTGAATTACTTCTAAAGGTGCGATGTGAGTCGGGGACGTATATAAGAACGCTTTGTAAAGACATAGGAAAAACTATGGGTACTGGTGGACATATGATGCAGCTTAGGAGGACTCTAGCCGGTGGTTTCTCTGAAAAAGATATGATAACTCTTCACGATCTCAGAGATGGTTTTGAATATTACTGGGAAGGAAAAAATGATAGTCTTAAACGAGTACTCCTTCCGTACGAACGCGCGCTTGATATTTTTCCTAAGATAAGAGTGAAAGATACCGCGGCTGGTGCAGTACTGAACGGGGCTGATCTAGCTGCTCCCGGGATTTCGGAGATGGAAAAATTTTCAAAAGGTGATATGGTGGCATTGATATCAGCTAAAGATGAAGGTATCGCCGTGGGAAAAGCTCTATATGCTGCAGAAGAGGTCGTGGAGATGAAGAAAGGTATAGTATTTGAGAGTAAAAGGGTTTTCTCACCTTCTGGAGATTATCCTAAGAAATGGAAATAAATTATATATCAGTTGTCTTTAGATTATTCTAACAGTATGCCGAGATAGCCTTGCGCGGAATCGTAGATTCCACTCATTCTTCGGTATCTCGAAGAATAGCCTGGCGCTCTCAAAACATGCCGAGATAGCCTAGCCTGGTACGGCGCGAGATTGGAGATCTCGTGGTGCCTTGCACCACAGGGGTTCGAATCCCCTTCTCGGCGCTTT
>SL_8KL_010_SEDDRAFT_10000352_pt1 | contig 39574 bp, 39 predicted proteins | sample SodLakKL_010_SED_4_FD_11160 | JGI IMG/M metagenome (IMG submission 11160)
GCTACATTTCCATTAATTTTTTTCCTCTTAGCGCTACCGCGCGAAATGATCTGGAGAGGTTACATCCAAACCTTTTTGAGCCGGCTTTTCGGTCCGAATCTCGGTTTGATTGCGATGATGATCCTGGCGGCGGCTGTACAGTTTGCATTGATTTACACAATAGAGCCGTGGAAAATATTTTATCCCTATACATACCTTGAAGTTGCAGTGTTAGTCCCTGGAATGACAGCAGTATTGGGCTATCTTTATCTTCGCACAGAAAACATTTTAGCCTGCGCGCTGCTGCACAGCCTGTTGTTATTCCTGCCGGGCATAATTATAGATTAAGGGAAAGGCGGTGGCTTTGTGGACCAGGAAAAAATAAAAAAAGGCGTAGAAATGATCCTCGAGGCAGTCGGCGAGGATTTAAACCGGGAAGGCCTGCGCGGCACCCCGGAACGTTTGGCCAAGATGTACGTAGAACTTTTCGGGGGATTAAAACAAGATCCGCGTGATCACCTGAAAACCTGTTTTGTTGAAGACGGCCATGACGAAATTGTGCTGGTTAAAGACATATCTTTTTATTCAATGTGCGAACACCACCTGCTGCCTTTTTACGGTAAAGCTCACGTAGCTTATCTGCCGGCAGGAGGTAGAATAGTAGGCTTAAGCAAGCTTGTCAGGGTAATTGAAACCCTGTCCAGGCGCCCCCAGCTGCAGGAAAGATTGACCAGCAATGTTGCTGATATAATTACCGAAGAACTTGAACCAAAAGGGGTAGTGGTGGTAGTTGAAGCAGAACACCTGTGCATGAGCATCCGCGGCGTGGGCAAACCAGGTTCTGTAACCGTTACCTCTGCAGTACGCGGCCTCTTTAGACGCAACCAGAGTTCCCGGGTCGAAGTATTTAGTTTGATTAAGGGAAGCCAGTAAATGGAACGTATCAACAGGTTGATCACCAATCGCGATTACCGGCACTACCTTGCATATAACCGGAAAGAAGAGGAAAACCGTTATTTCTGCCGGCACCAATTTGAACATTTGGTCAGCGTGGCCAGGCTAACTTACCTGCTGCTTCTTGAAGAAGGGAACTCCACTTTTATTGGTAAAGAAGCAGCCTATGCAGCCGGGCTATTGCATGATATCGGCCGCTGGCATCAATACCGGTTTGGCACTGAACATGAAGAAACCAGCGCAACCCTGGCAGAGCCGTTGCTTGAAGAAGCAGGCTTTAATACAGAAGAAAACAGGTTGATTATTAAAGCTATCAAACAGCACCGCCTAAACTTAGAGGAAGATACAGGTAACCGGCATATTTCTCCGCTCGGTAAAGCCCTTAACAGGGCGGATAAGTTGTCTCGTCTTTGCATTAGTTGCGGCGCAAAGAATGAATGTAAAAAAATTAGCCGGCAACCCCAGAAAGAGAGGCTGATCTATTGATAGGCGAACTGCGTCTCGGGTCTCACAAATTTACTCTTGGACAAAAGACCATCATTATGGGCATTTTGAATGTGACTCCCGATTCTTTTTCAGACGGTGGTAAATTCAATTACCCGGAAAAGGCCCTGGAACATGCCTATAAAATGGCTGCAGAAGGTGCCGATATCATCGACATCGGGGGAGAATCAACCCGTCCGGGTTCGGTCAGGATAAACGCCGAAGAAGAGCTTAACCGGATCATGCCGGTTATTAAAGCTATAAAAAACGATTCTTCTTTTAAACTGCCGGTTTCGGTGGATACCTATAAAGGAGAGGTCGCATACAGGGTTTTAGAAGAGGGCGTGGAAATGATTAATGATGTCTGGGGCTTAAAAAACGACCCGGAGGTTGGCCGGGCAGCCAGCCGCTACCGGGTTCCTCTATGCTTGATGCACAACCGCAGCAATACCGACTACAATGACTTAATTCCCGATATAATCAATGAATTAAAGGAATCTATTACCCTGGCCCATCAGGCAGGAGTAGAAGACTGGCAAATAATAGTAGACCCGGGAATAGGGTTTGGAAAAAACCTGGAGCAAAACCTTGATGTTATGAATCATCTAAATGAATTCACCAGTTTAGGTTATCCAGTTCTTCTCGGAACTTCTCGGAAATCTATGATCGGAAAAACCCTGGATTTGCCCGCAGACCAGAGGCTCGAGGGAACCGCAGCGACCATTGCTTACGGGATTAGTGCCGGGGCAGACATAATCAGGGTCCACGATGTGATGGAAATGCGGAGAGTAGCTTTAATGACCGATGCCATGGTGAGGAGGTAATCGCTGTGGATTATATTATTATAGAAAATATAAACTTTTATGCCTACCATGGCGCTCTCCCCGAAGAAAGAGCTATAGGGCAGGAATTCCGGGTCAACCTGGAACTGGGAATTGATTTATCTGCTCATAATGAATTAAAAGACAACCTTGAATCAGTTGCCGATTACCGCCAGGCTGTCCGGTTTGCTGAAGAGGTGATGCAGGGTGATCCCTGCATGCTTTTAGAAACCCTGGCCTGCCGGATTGCGGATAAACTGCTGACTATACCGGGGATCCTGGAGGTAAAAGTGGAAGTAGCCAAGCCAAACCCACCTATTCCTTCTGTCCGCGGCGGCATTAAAGTAGCAGTTACCAGGAAGCAGTGATCAATACATGAGAAACGCTTATATCGGGCTGGGCTCAAACCTGGGCGACCGGCTTGACAACTTAAAGCAGGCTGTTATCTTGCTCCTTGAAGATAAAAGTAATAAGCTTTATTCCTGCTCAGGGGTTTATGAAACCGACCCGGTGGGCGGCCCGGAGCAAGATCGCTTTTTAAATAGCTGTATCCTGGTTAAAACAAGCCTGTCTCCAACCGTTTTATTAAACAAAATGTTAGCGGTTGAAACTGAATTAAAGCGGATCCGTAAAGAAAGATGGGGCCCTCGCACCATCGACCTTGACTTGCTGGTCTATGATAACATTACCATGAATACTCCTTTTCTTCAGCTGCCCCATCCCCGCTTAACAGAGAGGGATTTTGTGCTGGTTCCCCTCGCTGATATAGCCCCGGACCTGGTAATTCCTAACACAGGGGAAAAAGTAAAAAATATTTTAGCCGGCAAGGGACAAAGCAAAGGGATAACTTTTTTCTGCAGCAGTAGCTGGTGTAATTCATAGCCGGCTTTTTTGCCTGCATTATTTATTAATTTGTGTCTGCTCCGCCTTTTTTTATGCCCGTAAAAACCTGAAATGAAAATGGTGCGCTGATCAATTTAAACAAACCTATATCCATAAAAGTAGGTGGACTAATAAAAAAGACGCCGCCCGGGTTTTTTAAATACCAGGCGGCGTCTTTTATCTTTTTAATGGTTTCACTTGATTTAAGCCTTTGGCTTAAAAACTCTCTAGAACAATCCTTCCACTTTACCGGTTTCCACATCGACATCAACCTTGCGGAATGCCGGGCTGGCAGCAGTTCCGGGCATCAGTGAAATGGTTCCTGCAACCGGAACCAGGAAGTCAGCTCCACCGTACGTAAGGATATCCCGGACGTTCAGGCGCCAGCCTTTGGGAACCCCTTTCAAGCTGGGATTATCGCTAAGGCTGAGATGGGTTTTAACCATGCAGGTCCCCATCTTCTGGAACTTGGGATCGCCTTCCATTTTATTAAGCTTTTCAAGAGCGTCCGGAGCAAAGTCAACCCCATCCGCCCCGTAAACTTCTTCGGCGATCAGTTCAATCCGCTTGCGTAGCGGAGTATCCAGATCATAGAGGAACTTGAATTCACTGGGCTCCTCGCAGGCTTCGATGACTGCTTCGGCAAATTCTTCCGCACCGTCTCCACCATACTGCCAGTGCTTGGAAAGAGCCACTTTAGCACCATTTTCTTCAGCAATGCGGCGAACAGCCTTGACTTCGTTGTCCGTATCGGTATGGAAGTGGTTAATGCAAACGACGGGGGTAATGCCGGACTTCTTGATGGTGTTGATGTGATGCACCAGGTTGTCGCAGCCTTTTTCAACCCATTCCACGTTTTCCTGGTTGTAGGCAGGGTCAAGCGGCTGTCCGGGCTTCGGAATCGGCGCGCCACCATGGCATTTGAGCGCCCTGATGGTAGCAACGAGCACTGCGCAGTCCGGAGTCAGGCCGGACATACGACACTTCAGGTTCCAGAATTTCTCGAATCCGATATCGGCAGCAAAGCCCGACTCGGTGATAACATAATCTTTTAACTTGAGACCTACCCTGTCGGCAACGATGGAAGACTGCCCGATCGCGATGTTGGCAAACGGTCCGGCATGGACAAATGTAGGCTGCCCTTCCAGGGTCTGCATCAGGTTGGGGTTGAGCGCTTCAACCATCCAGGCAGTCATAGCGCCGGCCACATCAAGGTCTTCGGTGGTGATCGGGTTGCCCCGCTTATCATAGGCCACCACAATTTTACCCATACGCTCGCGCATGTCTTTTAAATCGTTGGCTACAGCCAGGATAGCCATAACTTCAGAAGAAACGGCAATGTCAAATCCGGAATGCATCATGAAACCGTCTCTTCTGCCGCCAAGGCCAATAACAATGTTTCTCAGTGCCTGGGCGCAAAAGTCAATAATCCAGTTAAAAGAGACATTGCGCGGATCAATATTCAGCCGCTTCAAACCGCTGCGCTCAAGGAAAGCGTCGGTAGCATTAAATTCGTGCTGCAGGCGGGAAGTAACGGCAACCATGCCCAGGTTGTGGGCATTCATGATCGCGTTAATATCACCGGTTAATCCTAATGAAAAGGGAGTTAAGGGGATGCACTGGGCCAGTCCACCGCCGGCAGCGGACCCTTTTACGTTCATAGTCGGGCCGCCTGAAGGCTGGCGGATGGTTGCCATAACCTCTTTACCCAGTTTACCCATACCCTGGGTTAATCCCATGGTTGATGTCGATTTTCCTTCTCCAAGCGGAGTAGGGGTGATCGCGGTTACATCGATGTACTTACCATTGGGGACATCTTTCTTTCTCTCCAAAACTTTCTTGAAGTCAACCTTGGCCACATAATGGCCGTGGGGAAGAAGCTCTTCGGCTTCGAGCCCAAGCTCTTCACCAAGTTCATAAACTTTTTTCATGTTCTTTTCAGCAGCTTCAGCAATTTCCCAGTCAGCATGTTTTGTGGGATCTAACGGCATTAAATCTACCTCCTTGTTATTTTTATATAGATTGCTACGATAATACGCAGGCAAATAATATTATTCAACGTAAACGCCTTTATTCCTGCAACGGTGTTCTTTTTTTCACAGATTTTTTCCTGACATCCGGACTACTCTATTTTTACTCTTAGTTGAAAGAGAAAAAGAAATCTAAGCCAATAGTTAGCGGCTCGGTCCAATTTAATTAAATGCAAGCGATAGGTTAAGATGCCGGTTGCTTTCTCTGCATTTCAGAAGTGGCTTTGCAGCTGCCGATAACCTGTCCAGGTTTGTTAATTAAACGAATTTGCCGCACTAAACCAAGGCATGAGTTCGTCTAAAGAACAGTCACTATCAATATCAAAAATTATTTTGTCTCCGGCTGCGAAGACCGTCCGCACAGGCACGCCCGGCTTTCAGCGGATATCGGCCAGTGCCGGAATACCGCCCAAGGATGTGGCAGTCAGCGCCGCCCTTTCTACCGCCTCTGCAACAGCCTCAGCCCCCATTAAGCCGACCAGGGTCAGATCCGCCTTCTCTATCTCACCCGTTGAAAGGGCAAAAATAGTATCCCCGTCCCACATGGTGTGAACCGGCCAAATTGACCGGGCCAGGCCATCATGGGCCATCTGGCAGACCTTGGTTAGTTCCGCTTTGCCAAACTCAGCATTTGTCGCTACCACCCCAAGGGTTGTATTGCCCGAAAAACCACTTCCTGCTATTTCATATAGCAGTTCCGCTGTTTTTCCCACTGCGCCGTTATCAGGATGACGAGGCCCTGCCAATAATTTTCCCTTACGGCTATAAATATCTCCAAACGCATTTACTACCACCAGGGCGGAAACAATTAAACTGCCTGTTTTTATAGTTACAGAAGCCTGCCCGGATTTCATCGCGTAATCCATCCCCCTAATTTTACCGACTGTTGCACCACAACCCGCTCCGACTGAACCCTCGGCAACCGGGCCATTAGTAGCTTCCCGGCAGGCCCGGTAACCCATTTCAGCGTCGGGACGGACGGATCCGTCACCGACGAACAGATCAAAAAGCACGGCAGCCGGGACAATCGGCACTTTAAACCGGCCGACAGGAAAACCAAAGTCTTTTTCTTCCAGGTACCGGCTTACCCCGGAAGCAGCCTCAAGTCCAAAAGCGCTTCCCCCGCAAAGCGCCAGCGCCTGCACTTTGTCAACCAGCTGCCCCGGCCGCAGCAGATCGGTTTCCCTTGTTCCCGGAGCCGACCCGCGCACTTCAACTGCCGCATCAGCTCCACCCTCTACCAGCACGACTGTTACCCCGGTAGCCGCCTCTAAGTTGGAAGCAACCCCGACCTTAATCCCTTCCACATCCGTCAAACCTGCTGTCAAATCCGCTCACTCCTCTTCATATGTTATACTTTATTAAGAAACTACCCGGCCTGCTTTTATATCATAACTAATTCTGCAAAGGGGGTTTGCCGCCCTGTTTAACCAGCTTAGAGCAATAGATAATATTTGGGACAGCCATGTCCATATTTTCCCACAAAAAATCATGGAGGCTATATACACTTATTTTCAGGCGAACTACCATTTCAGGCCTCCTTTTTCAACCAATCCGGAAACCCTGGTAAAAGAAATGACAGGCTGCAGGGTAAATAAAGCTTTTCTTTTAGCTTATGCCCATAAGCCCGGGCTTTCCCGGCAATTAAATTCCTGGCTTTACCGCTTCAGCTTAGAGCATCCCCGGTTGATTCCTTTTGCTTCGGTCCATCCCGGCGATCCCGATCTGGGTGAAATAATTACCGAAGCCCTGGACCGCTATGATTTTGCCGGGGTTAAACTGCACTGCCTGGTTCAGAAACATCCCCCGGATCACAAAAAGCTGTTTCCGGTTTATGAAGCCCTGCTAGAACGATCTAAAGCAGCGGTAGTTCATGCCAGCACTTTCCCACAGGCTGCGGAAGGATGCCTGGGGATTGCTTACATAAAAAATCTTTTACGCCATTTCCCCGACTTGAACTTAATTATCCCCCACTTAGGGCTCAATGAACTTGCACAGTACCGGGGGTTGCTGGAAAAACATAAAGGCCTTTACCTGGATACAGCTTTTGTTTTTCAAAACCAGGGCTTTATTCCCCCTTTAGAAGAAATTAAAGCGACTATAACCGGCTACCCCGATCGGATTCTCTATGGAAGCGATTACCCTTTCATCATGGAACCCCCTGTAAATGGAATTAAACGTATCCTCGAACTCGACCTCCCTGAAGATACAATGGAATCCCTGTTTAAAAAAAATGCCCGGCAATTTCTCAACAGGTTGAACTTTAATTACAAGTAAGGCCGGGAAAACTTTCCCGGCCTCAATAAATCCTGAATGCAATATTCAACAATTTTTAAGCTTTCCTTAAGACTTTTCTCCGCGTTCACTTTGCTGCCGGAAAGAAGCCTGGCGGTTGGTTTTTTCTTCAGTTTCTTGATCAGTTTTATCCTCGGGGGCTTCTTCGGCGTAGCCGCCTGCTTCAGTGCCGCTTACAGCTTCTTCTACCCCGGGGTCTTCATCTTCTGTTTCAGAAACTTCCTCATCTTCACCGGTTATTTCATTTTCATCTTCCGAGTCATCACTTTCGGTATCTGCAGCAGCTTCTTCCTCTTCAAACAGATCATCTTCTTCGTCAGTTTCTTCTCCTACCGGCGGCAGCTCTTTGCCCTCTACCAGGGCTTTAATTTCTTTCGAATTAAGAGTTTCCCTCTCAATCAAAGCCTGGGCAAGGGTTTCCAGCTTGGAGCGGTTTTCTTCCAAAATATCCTGGGCCTGCTGGTAGCTGTTATCAATGGTTTTTCTAATCTCCTGGTCGATCGCTTTGGCAATTTCCTCGCTGTAATCACGGTCCCTGCCCAAATCACGCCCCAAAAATACCTGGTCCTGCTTCCTGCCCAGGGTTATCGGCCCCAGGGCATCGCTCATGCCGTACTCCATGATCATCTGCCTGACAATCTGGGTGGCCCGCTCCAGGTCATTCTGGGCCCCGGTGCTGATATCATTGAGAACCAGCTTTTCTGAAACCCGGCCGCCAAGCAGGGTGCTGACCCGGTCTAAAAGTTCTGATTTAGTCATGTAATAGCGATCTTCTTCCGGAAACATCAAGGTGTAACCTCCCGCTTTGCCGCGGGGTATGATCGAAACCTTATGCACCGGGTCGGTGTGGGGGAGCAGGTACCCTACCAGGGCATGTCCGGCTTCATGGTAAGCAACAATTTTCTTTTCAAAGTCGCTGATTACCCGGCTTGTCTTCTGGGTTCCGGCAACTACCCTTTCAACCGCTTCTTCCAGGTGTTTCATAGTTATTTTCTTTTTGTTCTCGCGGGCCGCTAAAAGCGCTGCTTCATTAACCACATTTTCCAGGTCTGCACCGGTAAATCCCGGGGTGCCCCTGGCCACCACTTTTAAATCAACATCCTCGGCAAGCTGTTTGCTCCTGGTATGTACTATTAGAATTTCAACCCGACCTTTTACATCAGGCAGGGTTACAGTTACCTCACGGTCAAACCGCCCGGGCCTGAGCAGGGCCGGGTCGAGGATATCGGGACGGTTGGTAGCGGCGATAATTATAATCCCTTCGTTAACATCAAAACCATCCATTTCTACAAGCAGCTGGTTCAGGGTCTGCTCTCTTTCGTCGTGGCCTCCGCCGAGACCGGCACCACGCTGGCGTCCAACAGCGTCAATTTCATCAATGAAGACGATACAGGGTGAACTTTTCTTGGCATTCTCAAACATATCCCTGACCCTGGAAGCTCCGACCCCGACAAACATTTCAACAAAGTCAGAACCACTTATACTGAAGAAGGGCACCCCGGCCTCGCCGGCTACAGCCCTGCCCAACAGGGTTTTACCTGTTCCCGGAGGGCCGACCAGTAAAACCCCTTTGGGGATACGCGCCCCGAGTTCAATATATTTACGGGGGTCTTTCAAAAAGTCCACTATTTCGGCAAGTTCGGCTCTTTCTTCATCAGCGCCGGCAACATCATCGAAAGTAACTTTCTTTTTATCGCTTTCCTGGAGTTTAGCTTTACTTTTACCGAAATTCATCATCCGGTTGCCGCCGCCCTGGGACTGCTGCATAAAAAAGAAAAATATCCCGATGATCAACAGAAAGGGGATCATATAGGTAAGGGCGGTCTGCCACCATTCCGGCCCCCGTTCGGGGTGCGGTGAATAAGGGACCTCGTTTTCCAACAGGAGTTCTGTTAGCTGGTGGTCATCCGGACGGGTGGTTTCGATTTCAGTACCGTCATCAAGCACAGCTTCAATTTCATTTCCATAAGCAGAAACCTTGGCTACTTCACCGCGCTCGATTTTATTCACAAACTCGTTATAGCTTATCTCTTCCGGCTCAACACCGGCATTGAACGTGGCAAGTAAAATTACTACTACCAGCCCGATTAGCAGGTAGAACATTATTTGTCTGACAACTGGGCTCAAAAAGTACCCTCCTCTCCATTAAGCCCTATAAAGCCTGAAATAAATTGTAACACACTGGGTGGGTGGAAGCAATAAAACCTAAGCCTTGTTAGAAGTTTATTTGCCCCGTTTTAAATTTGACTTCTTCTCTTGAGAAAGTTTGTCTTAAGCATTTAAAATGCAGATGTCGGAAAGCTGACGGTAGTCTTCCCCGTAATCCAGGCCGTAGCCAATAACAAAATGATCGGGGATTGCAAAACCACAGTAGGTGGGCTCAAACTCAACTTTCCGGCGTTCAGGCTTATCCAGTAGAGTTACTACTTTTAATGAATTTGGTTTCCTGCTCTCCAGGTTATCGATCAGGTAATTGAGAGTCAGTCCCGTATCGACGATATCTTCCACGATTAGGACATCTTTGCCCTGGATGCTTTGTTCCAGGTCTTTTAAAATACGGACCACCCCGGATGAGGTGGTGCTGCTGCCATAACTGGAAACTGCAATAAAATCAATTTCAACCGGGACATCCACTAAACGAATTAAATCACTCAAAAAAATTACCGCCCCTTTTAATATACCGATCATTAAAGGCCTTTTACCGCGGTAATCGATTGAGATTTGATCGGCCAGCTCTTTTACCCGTCTATTAATATCCCCGGCAGGAAGCAGTACTTCCAACTCTTCACTCGTTTGGTAATTGAACTTTTTGTTCCCTTTTGCATTTGTTTTTTCTTCAGCCACATTCATTCCCACCTTAATCAGTATAGTAGAAACCTGCAGATGCTTCTTCATCTTCATATTCTAACAAAATTTTATTTTGACGGCAGCTTCGGAACTGTATACTCCAGGACCAGCACTCTTTTAGTCCGATCGGTAACCCGGTAAGGATGAGCGATTCTTATCCCGGCCACCCATATAATATCATCGCCTGCTACAATTAGGGGCACGTTTTCACGGTTTTGCCTGGGAACTTTCTGATCAATGAAAAAATCTTTAATTTTTTTGCTCCCTTTACTCCCCTGGGGATAAAACCGGGCTCCCGGCCATCTCGAACAGATTTTCAAAAATTTGGTCGGGATTAAATCATAATCAAGACAGGCGCGGTATTTGCCGGGCCGCCTGGATAAATGATCAATATCCACTACCCCGGCCTTGATTTTTCTGCCACCCGGTAAACCGGCTTGCCCGGGGACTTCCAGGGTGATTTCTGTAATATTTAAATCACCGCTGTAACCCGGATTGTAAACAGTTAAGTTATTATAATCAAGGCAGGCCCATACCCCGCCGGGCAAAATCAGTTCGTCTCCAGTACTGCCTTTTTCGATCAATCCTCGAAGCTGGTGGATGTGGTGCCTCCCTATCTGCCCCTGGCTTAAATACATCTTCAAGGTTAAATGCAATATCCTGTTTTTGAGGGCAGGTGGAAGGTTAATCAAATCATTTCTCCGAAAGGCAATACTATCTCTTCTAGGACGGGCAATTTCTAAGTATTTTTCCCTGGTTAATCTTTGCAGGTAATGACGATCTGCTGCCGCCAGTTCAGCCAGTCCAAACAAGGCTTCCCTGAGGCGAGGATTAAAGCGCTTTTCAAGTTCGGGAATCAATTCCAGGCGGAGCTTGTTGCGGGTATAGTCGGTTTCAAGGTTGCTGCTATCTGTAAAAGGCTGCAGGTCATTTTCTCGGCAATACTGTTCAATCTCCCGGCGCCGCAAGCAGAGCAAGGGCCTGATTAAGGTAAAACCTTTTCTCCTGCTTTTGGGTAATATACCGGCTAAACCGTCTACCCCGGTACCTCTGAGCACGTTTAACAGAACAGTTTCAGCCTGATCATCTAAGTGATGCCCGGAGGCAATTTTCGATGCCCCATATTTGTTGGCAGTATCAAACAAAAACTCATAACGGGCAAGCCTTCCGGCTTCTTCTTCTGAGATACCCTTTTGTTTTTTTAGTCTTTTAATATCCACCGTTTTCGATTCAAAAACAAGCGACCAGGATAAAGCAATTTTACCTACCTCGGCTTCTTCAACCTCCGCTTCTTTTCTCAGGCTGTGATTTAGGTGCGCCACTATAAGTTCTAATTTTAGTTCGCGGGATAGTTCATGGAGTATATGCAGAAGGGTAAAAGAATCAGGCCCCCCTGAAACTGCAACAATAACTTTATCGCCTTTTTTTAGAAGGCCTTCCCGGGAAATATACTCTTTAACCTTTTTTAACTGTGCCAATTGCAGTCACGACCAATCACCCTGCGGGGCGGAAAGGATTGCCCAGATAAAAAAACACCCTGTAGCAGAGTGCCTTAAAAATATTGATTAAGCTTGGAGAAAATCAACTATCCTTCACGGCATGAACTACCGCGGCTACCTCTTTTTGATTCAGTATTACGCTTAAGATCCAATAACCTTTCATCGCTTTCTTTAAAGAAACGGCTCATTTTATCTTCAAAAGAGCCCTTCGAGCCTTTGGAACCTTTCTTTACCGGCTCTGCCTTGCTTTTCTTGATGTTTTCTGCGGGGGGCGCCTTTTTCTGAGCCTGTTTAATTGAAAGACCAACTTTGCCGTTTTTTTCTACTGAAAGCACTTTAACTTCGACTTTATCATTTTTTTTATAAAAGTCATTTATATCTTTAACATACTCATCAGCCACTTCCGAAATATGAACTAGCCCTGTCGTGCCATCGGGTAAGTCCACAAAAGCGCCAAAATTTGTTATCCCGGTTATCACTCCTTCCACAATACTACCCACAACAATCTCTTTCTTGATGAAAAACTCCTCCTTGGTATTTATTATCGGTAATTATTATCCGGTAATTTTACAGTAACCACCCTGGGATAATACCGAATGATCCCTTTAAACTAATGTTATTATAACTTCTTTGTTATTATTGTCAATCCTCTAACTGGAAAATTGTTTCATCAGGTTTGATCAAGCCCAGCCTTTCCCGGGCGAGAATTTCAATATAATCATAGTCTTCCAGCCGTTCAATTTCCAGCTCGGCCATTTCCTTGCGCCTTTCATGTTCCCTGATCCTTTCTTCATATTCTTCCAGTTCAGCCCTAGCCTGCTCCTGCCTGATATACTGGGCAGCTATAATCACCAAAAGAACACAGATCAGGATTAAGCCCACCGTGCTTACCAGGCGGTACATGCTGTACCCCTTACCCCGGGGACGCTGGGGCAATTTAGAAACAGGCTTGTTGTTCCCTTTTTTATCCTTTAATCCCATGGTAATCACGCTCACATTTTGGAAAAAATCCCCCCAAAAGCGGGGGGATCGGTCAGGCTTGGACAATTCATATGGAGAATAATGCCGGCAAACTACTTAACTTTATCTTTTAGTGCTTTGCCTGGCTTAAACGCTGGTACTTTCAGGGCCTGGATCTTAATCTTTTCTCCCGTTGCGGGATTGCGACCCTCGCGCGCTTTACGGTTTCTGACTTCAAATGTGCCAAAACCAACCAGTTGGACCTTATCCCCTTTAACCAAACCGTCAGTAATACTGTCTAAAACCGCCTTTACCGCTTTTTCGCTATCCTTTTTTGACATCCCAGCTTTTTCAGCAACCAGATCTACAAGTTCAGACTTATTCACAGTTTAAAACCCTCCTTGTTCAAAGTAATTTTCCCTTTATGCTCATGTTTATTCGACTTTGTTTTTAAGATTCCTGCTTTATTTACGCATTTTCCTTAATTTTTTAGCTTCTTCCCACCATTTATCGAGAGTCTCCAGGGAGAAACTGGTAATTGGCTGGCCTGTTTTCTCAACCTGTTCCAAAACATAGTGAAATCGATCCATAAATTTTACCACCGTTTTGCCCAGTGCAAGTTCCGGATTTACCTTGATAAAGCGGGATATGTTAACCACGGTAAACAGGTAATCACCCAGTTCTTCTTCGATCGAATCCTGATCTTTTGAAACAAACGCTTCCTCCAGTTCAAGTAGTTCTTCCCTGGCCTTTTCAAGCGCCCCCTGGACGCATGGCCAGTCAAATCCTGCTTCGGCCGCTTTCTTTTGCAGCTTGTAGGCCTTGAGTAAGGCGGGGAGGGCCTGGTCCACAGAGTACCTGTTTTTGATATTCTCGTTTTTATCGTCCTCCGCCTCGTCCCGGCTGCTATTAACCCCCGCCCTTTTCTTAAAGTTCCTTTCATCTGATTTTATTTTTTCCCAAAGCACCTTGACCTCGGAAGGGTCGGCCGCGTATCCCCGGCCAAAAACATGTGGATGACGCCTGATTAATTTTTCCGTTATATCATGGACAACTTCAAAAAAGCTAAACCGGTTTTCTTCGCCGGCAATCTGACTGTGAAAAACCACCTGTAAAAGGACATCGCCAAGCTCTTCCCTGAGCAAATCATCATCTTTTTGATCAATGGCGGCAATTACTTCATAAGCCTCTTCGACCAGGTACTGCCTTAAGCTTTGATGGGTTTGCTTTTTGTCCCAGGGACATCCGTCTGCGGCACGCAGTTTTTCCATGACTTCAATTAAATCACCAATTGTATGGCCCCGGTACGGCGGCAGGTGAACTGCTGTCCGGGAGGCAAATATATCCTGACAGCCCAGCTCTTTAAGGGGCAGTTCCCGGCGCCTTTTGGTTTTCGAACCAATTACTTCTAGCACAGTCACCGGATGGTCTGACGGGTATAGCTTCATTAACCTCCTCTTTAACCGGTATGCCGTTGCCCGGTTGCAAACTTGAAAAAATACAAGGTTTTCTTTGCCGGGTATTTTTAATTGTTCAACAGACATGGGGTCCCGGATCAAAATTCCTTCCCGGGCATCTAAATTAAACGCTTTTAGCAGCGGATCCAAACCGGGAGAAGCCGGTAACACTTGAACTTTAACTTGCTTCCCGGCACATGTTTTTAGCAGACGCCCGGTAAAGGCGCCATCTGTTAAAGGATTCCCCGGGACCATGTAACAAATTGTCCCGTACTTTTTTGCCGCCCCGATTAAACTGTTTACCGCAGCCCGGTTACCCTGGTCATAACTTTTTGCTCTTCTGTAAAGCCGATCAAAAGAGCGGACTTTTTTGCCCGGAGCTAAATGGCGGGCTGCCGGGTGTTGCAAAGTCCGAAAAAATAGAGGGTGCCTGCTTTTTAAATACTTAAGGGCCTCACTCGATAAATAGTCCGTGTTATGCGGTCCCAGTCCTACTAACACTATTTTAGCCATGAATTCACCTTTTCAACTAGTTCCTTCTAAATAAATAAAGCTTATGGGCCAATTTGACCAGCCCGGGCCCTGCAAACGGTACCATCTGTAACTCCTGCCGGCTTACCCCTCCGGAAAGCAGCATAAACAACCCGTATGTTATTATGCCGATAACAATCGCTCCCAGGGTAGCCGCACCGTTGAGCTGGCCGGGAGAAAGCGTTGTTTCAGCTACCACGATAATAACATGATATGTCGCCAGTACCAATATTGACATAGTTACCACCCCTGCCCCGGGAAGGACGATCAATTCCTTCCACCTGGGCTGCCATCCGGCAAAGCGGTGCACATGGTATAGATTAAATGCGGCAGCTACTCCGAGGCCTATAACCGTAGCCAGCGCTGCCCCGCCCACATTTAAGGCCGGCACGGCAGTGAGAAACCAGGAAAGGACAGTTTTGACCAGCCCTCCATAAAACATGTTTAAGGCCGGAAGAATGGGACGGCCAAGCCCCTGGATTATTCCTGTCGTAGAAACATAAAGACACAACGGTATAACCGACCAGGACATGTAGGCCAGGGAATATCCTGCTTCGGCATTGTCATACAATAAAACGGTCACCGGTTCAGCCAGCAGGTAAAGACCGACCGCGGCGGGAAAAGAAAATAACACCGTTAGCTTAACCGCAATAGCGGAACGTGAGCTAATCAGCTGTTTGTTGGCAAGTGCGTAAGCCTCGGAAATGGAAGGAACCAGGCTTATGCTGAGGGCCAGGGCTACCACATTGGGGAAATATACTACCGGGCCGGCCATGCCTGTGAGCTGTCCATACAAAGCCCGCCCGGTTTCCAGGTCGAAACCGGCAGCCTGGAGCTGGCGCGGCACTACCGCCAGGTCGATCAGGGAAATCAAAGGAATTACCAGCCCCCCGATAGTGACCGGGATGGCTAAGCGCAGGATCCGGCCGACAATGGCTCCTGCCGGGGCGGCCAGGTGATCCTGCTGCCTTTCAGCTTGTTTAAGCAAAATTCCGCGCTTGCGCCAGTAGTAACCGGCCAGCAGCAGGAAACCACCCAGTCCTCCGGCTGCAGCCCCGGAAGCGGCTCCGGCCGCAGCATAATCAAGTCCGATCGGAAGCAAAACCAAAACCATGGTTATTGAAAAACCGACCCGTACTAATTGTTCTATCATTTGCGAAGCGGCGGTTGGAATCATATTTTGTTGGCCCTGAAAAAACCCCCTCAGGGCAGCCATTATTGTAACAAAAAATATTGCCGGGGAAATTGCCATCAGGGGGTAGGCTGCATCCAGGTCCCTGACAACCGCTCCGGCGAAAAATTCCGCCCCCCAAAACAAAATCAAGGTAATTGTAAAGCCGGTCATGGTAAGAATAAGAAAAGCAATGCGAAATGCTCTTAAAGCTTCCCGGTAATCATTCAGAGTCAGCTTTTCAGCCATAATTTTCGATAAGGCTACCGGGATTCCCGCGGTGGATATTACAAGCAAAGTGGAATATACCGGGTATGCATACATGAAAAGGCCAATTCCCTCATCTCCGAGCAGGGCAGCAAGGATAATCCGAAAAAGAGCTCCGATTACACGAGCGGCGATACCGGTCACCGCCAGGATTGCCGCTCCTTTTACAAAAGAAATGGAGGTGGTGGACAATTGTTTTAACCTTCTTTGTCGTTTAGTAATAATTAACCAGGGACGATTGTTAATTTAGTTCTTATACTTATAATTTTAGAGTTTTTCTGTCCGATATTATAACAGTTAAGCACCCTTCCTGCTAACCGCTTCCCCTGCTGAGGGCCGGTTGCAGGTCAACCAGTTCCTCAAAAAACGAAATAAGTTCAAACAGGCGATCTTCTTGTTTTTTCCACCGACCGATCTTCAACATCAGCGGTTTTTCTTTCTTTAACGTGAGTCTTTCTTGTTCGATCGAAGAAATCTCCTTCAGGATATCCTTGTTAATTGCTCTGCCCGGGGCAAATGTAACAGTAATCTCCTTTTGCTGCCTGATTGCTTCTACGCCCAGTTCAATGGCCAGAATCCGTAACTCGGCAATGGCCGTTAAATTGTTAACCGGATCCGGCGGCGGGCCAAACCGATCGATGAGTTCTTCCGCTATTTCCCGCAGCTCTTCCCGGTACCTGGCATTGTAAATACGCTGGTAGAAATCAATTTTCTGTCCCTGGTCAGCAATATAAGAGGAGGGAATATAAGCGTTGACCTGCAGTTCCAGCCTGGGATCAACTGTTTGAACAGGCTTTTCATTTTTTAGTTCCGCTACTGCCCGGTCCAGCAGCTTGCAATATAGATCAAAGCCTACCGCGGTTATAAAGCCGTGCTGTTCGGCGCCCAGGATATTACCGGCCCCTCGAATTTCCAGGTCACGGAGAGCAATTTTAAACCCGGAACCCAGCTCGGTAAATTCTTTTACCGCCTTTAACCTCTTTTGAGCCGTTTCTGAAACCACCTTGTCTTTGCGATATGTCAGGTAGGCATAGGCCAGACGGTTTGAACGGCCTACCCGTCCCCTGATCTGGTACAGCTGTGCCAGCCCAAACTTATCCGCTTCATAAACAACCAGAGTATTTACATTGGAAATATCCAGCCCCGATTCAATGATGGTTGTGCAGACCAGTACCTGGTATTTGCCCTCCTGGAATTCAACCATAATCTTTTCCAGGTTAGCCTCGGGCATTTGCCCGTGAGCCACAGCTACCGGGGAATGGGGAAACATTTTTTGCACCCGGTTGGCAAACGTATCGATACCTTCAACCCGGTTAAAGACAATGAATACCTGGCCATCGCGGTTAAGTTCCCGCTGAACCGCCTCTTTTAAGAGCTCGTCGCTGTATTCAAGAACATAGGTTTGAACCGGGTAGCGATCTTCGGGTGGAGAATCAATAACGCTTAAATCGCGGGCCCCCGCCAGGGAAAGGTGAAGGGTTCTGGGGATCGGGGTTGCAGTCATTGCCAGCGTATCGACTTCCAGGCGCAGCTGTTTAAGCTTTTCTTTCTGGCGGACCCCGAACCGCTGCTCTTCATCGAGGACTAAAAGACCAAGGTCGTTAAAATTGATGTCACCGGATAATAACCGGTGAGTGCCGATTACAATATCTATTTTACCGGCAGCCAGGTCTTTGATAATTTCTTTTTGCTTTGCTTTAGGAACAAAACGGCTCAGCTGGACTACTTTGACCGGGAAACCTTCAAAACGTTCCTGGAAGGTGCGGTAATGCTGCTGGGCAAGAACGGTTGTCGGTACCAGCACGGCCACCTGCTTTCCTTCCATAACCACTTTAAAGGCAGCCCGCATGGCTACTTCGGTTTTGCCGTAACCGACATCACCGCAAACCAGGCGGTCCATCGGGTACTGCCTTTCAAGGTCTGCCTTAACATCCCGGATAGCCTGCAGTTGGTCCGGTGTTTCCTCATATGGAAAGTGAGTTTCAAATTCCTGCTGCCAGGGGTGATCCGGCCCGAAACTATAGCCGGGAGAAGCCTGCCTGGCGGCATACAGGGAAAGAAGTTCCCGGGCCAACTCCTCCACGGATTGAGCGACTTTTTTCTTCAGGCGGGGCCATTCCCCTCCACCAAGCTTGTGAAGTTGGGGCGCCGGAGATTCCTTGCCGGAATATTTCTGGATCAGGCTGATCTGCTCTACCGGGATATATAGTTTATCCGTCCCTTTATACTTAAGCAGCAGATAGTCTCGTTTTAAACCTCCGATTTCCAGGGTGCTGATGCCCTGGTATTTTCCGATCCCGTGCTGTTCATGAACTACATAATCGCCCGCCGAAAGTTCCCGGTAATCGCTGAGCCGGACCCCTTCCTGTGGTTTAAAGTGCTTTTTCTTCCTGCGCCCGGGCAATAAATTTTGCTCGGTAACTACAGCCAGCTGCAGGGAAGGAATAATTACCCCTTCATCCAGGCTGCCTTCCAAAACATGAGGCCTGGTGAGTTCCCGCTGGTATCCACCTTCTTTTTGTGGCCGCCGGTCCATATCAAAAATACTCTGCTCCGATAATTGGTCCAACAAACCCCGTCCCCGCCGGACATTTGAAGAAACCAGGTAAACCCGGTAACCATTTTTTAGCCATTCCCGGTAATCGTTTTTAAAAAGTTCCCATTGCCCGTGGTAATACGGGACGGTCTTGGTTTCCAGGTTGAAAGCTTCTTTGGGCTTAAACAAACCACCTGTGCCCTGGAACAGTGAATAGCTGATAAGCGGGCAGGGAACCCCTGCATACAGCTCTTGAGCACTCCAAAGCAGCTGATCGGGAGCTTCCAGCAGTTCCTTTTCCACCGCAGAACTATTAAAATGATTTTCAAGTTCCCGGTGGAAGTTAAGTCCAGCTTCCGCTACAGCGGCAGGATCTTCGATAAAAACCAAAAAATCTCCGGAAAAATAATCAAATATCGAACTTCCCGCCCCATAATAAAATGGAAAATAACCGCTCAGGTAATCAAGCCCCTCCGGATTAGCCAGCCTTTCAATATGATGTTCCACTTCTTCTTTTAATCTCGCGGCTTTTTCTTTTTCACCGCGCCGGCGAAGCCCGGAAACCGCCTGGTCCAGCTTTTCATAAATAAAAGCCTCTCCTTTTCGGTAAATTTTTCCCGGCAGAATAAGCTCCCGGGCCGGGGATACCGTTACCGCCGAAACATAATCTGTAGAGCGCTGGCTGGCCGGATCATAGAAGCGCAGGGACTGGATGGTATTATCAAACAAATCAAGGCGAAATGGCAGTTTGTAGCCGGGAGGATATATGTCGACTATTTCACCACGCGCGCTAAACTGCCCCCTGGTTTCTGCTAAAGGAACTCTTTCATATCCCATATCAGACAGCCGGGCAATCAATTCCTGTCGATCTATTTCCTGGCCTGTTTGTAAGCTTATGGTCAGTTCATGCCAGGTATTTACCGGAAGCATCCTGGAAAGCAGGGAAGAAGCTGGCGCCACATAGATCCCTTCGCTTTTGCGGCTGGCCCAATCGAGGAATTGCAGGCGCATCTGTTGATATTCTTCGCTGCGGGATAGGACTTCGGTACTTAAAAAAAATTCCCTGGAAGGTAAGATTCTAGCCGGAACCGGCGAGAAAGCGCTGAGACTGGCTTGCATTTTCTCCGCCCGGTTTATATCGGGGACCACAACCAGGGTCGGTCTTCTTTTTTCAGCGGCCAGTGCTGCCATAAAAAATCCCCTGGCCCCGCTGTCAAGGCCATAGACCGTGGCCCGGTATGCAGGATTAGTGGTTATTTTTTTATTTATTGTTTTGAATAGATCACATTCATTCCAATATTTTAGTAATTCCTCGGCCAAAAAAGCTCCTCCTTCAAACTGTCTGCTCCAAAATATTTGTACAACAAAAGAAAGGGGAACCTTAAAAATCTCTCCCCTGTAACCGGTGTATTAATAAAACTTTTAAATTTAACCTTAATAGGCTCGGCTAATATACCGTTAAAACATTTAGTCAAAGTATAGCCTGCTTTTTAAAGCCAGTCAATAGCGTTTCGCTTTTGGATATGAGCCCAATAATTTAAAAAATGGNACAGTTGCCTGTATTTCATCCCAGAGCTCGTTTTTTTCCGGTTCACTGCGATGCCCTTCACAGTCGATAAAAAAAAGCCAGTCGCCGATAATCTGCCTGGAAGGCCTCGATTCAATCCTGGTCAGGTTAATCTTGCGCCGGGCAAAAAATCCCAGCACTTCGTAAAGACTCCCGGGGCGATCGGCAAGGGTTAAAACAAGCGAGGTTTTATCTTCACCGGTAGGGGGATGGTCTTCCCGGGAAAGAATTACAAAGCGAGTGGTGTTTTCTTCACTATCCTGGATTCCCTCCTGCAGGATCTCAAGCTTGAATAATTCAGCCGCCCGCCTGGGAGCTATTGCCGCCTGGCTTGATTTGCCGACAACACTTTTTGCAGCTGCAGCCGTACTTTCTACAGGAACACATTCAACCCCGGGCAGAAAGGAGTTTAAGTATTCAGCGCATTGCCCCAGGGCTTGAGGATGGGACAAAACTTTAGTAATATTTTCCAAAGCCACAGTTTCTTCCGCCATCAAACATTGGCGCACAGGGTAATATAGTTCATGGCAAATATAGATCCCATCCTGCATGGCCAGCTGGTTAAGCGTGACGCCAACTCCTCCTTCCAGGTTGTTTTCCAGGGGTACCAAACCCTCATCAATTTCTCCTGATTGCACCGCGCTTATTACCCTGCCAATGGTGGAATGCTCACACAGTTCCTTCTTACCCTCTTTATTGCAGAGCAGGGCCGCTTCTTCGGAAAAAGTCCCCTGCGGCCCAAGATAGCCCAGTTTTTCAACAGGCATTTAAAGACCTCCCCCCGCTTCCAAGTCTTCACCAATATAGACTGAACGGCCGAGGGCCTCGGCAATCAAGCTTACTGAATTAAGCAGTCGCGAGAACTTCTCCGGGGTAAGCGATTGCGGGCCGTCACAAAGCGCTTCCGACGGTTTATGATGCACCTCTATCAGCAGCCCATCGGCGCCGGCTGCAACCGCAGCCTGGGATAGGGGGGCTGCCAGACGCCAGGTGCCGCTGGAATGGCAGGGATCGGCAATTACAGGCAAATGGCTTAGTTCCTTGGCCAGGGGAATGGCACTGATATCAAGGGTACTGCGGGTAGAAGTCTCAAATGTGCGGATGCCCCTTTCACAAAGGATTACCTGGAAATTATCCTCAGCCAGTATATACTCTGCTGCCATCAACCATTCTTCCACGGTAGCCGCCAGGCCCCTTTTCAGTAAAACCGGCTTTCCGGTGCGGCCAACCTCGCGAAGCAATGAAAAGTTTTGCATATTGCGGGCGCCAACCTGGATGATGTCGGCATAATCTGCTACCAGCTCACACTCCTGCGGGTTCAAAACTTCGGTGACAATTTTTAAACCGGTCTCCAGCCTGGCCCTGTCCAACATCTTCAATCCTTCCAACTCCAAACCCTGGAAGCTGTAAGGAGATGAGCGCGGCTTGAAAGCTCCTCCGCGAAGGACCTGGGCCCCGGCAGCTTTAACCTGGTGCGCAATTGTTAATAGCTGCTCTTCATTTTCAACGGCACAAGGCCCTGCCATTACCACGATCTGCGAGCCGCCAATTTCGAGTTCTCCCACGTTAACTACGCTGCTTGTCCCTTTAACTTCCCTGCTTACCAGCTTGTAAGGTGCACTGATCGGAACTACTTTTTCCACCCCGGAAAGAACTTCCAGGCCGGTGGGAAAAACCACTTTTCTTTCGCCAACCGCTCCGATTACCACCCGGCCCACACCTTGAATGCGGTGCGGTGAAAACCCCATTTCACCAAGTTTGCTTTCTACTCCTTCAATCTGTACCTTTTCCGCTCCCGGCTGCATCACAATAATCATTTTAATAACTCCCTTCCAGATAAGAAATATAATAAAATAGAAATAAAATAAATAAAAAAACCGCCCCTACAAGGGACGGAATTTGTATCCGCGGTACCACCCAAATTGATGATCGCAATCCACTCAGCAGGTACGGGCGCCTGTAAAAGTGCCGATACCCTCTTCCTTTAACGGGGAAGAGCCGTTAGCGCCTACTTAACCCATTCCCGGATTTTCAGCGTAAAACTCCGAAGGGAACTTCAACCAGGGTCCTGTCCGACATAGCTCTCAGCCTCCGGCGATGCCTCTCTGGCCGACCGGTGCACCTGATCTACTTTCCTTCTTCATTGCTTTTAATTTTATTCAGCGGCAAATGCCGGCTAATTGAAAGATATCTTACCACATCATTGGTCAGAAGGCAACCCCTGGTTGTAATTATTCATCGCTGTTTCCAAACCACTTTTTACAAAAACCAGGACCGCCTCTACAGCCCGATCCCTTGCCTCATTGAGCAGTTCTCTATCCCCGGATTCAACCGGCTGCAGGACATAGTCGGCTGCGCTCATCCAGGGCGGAGGTTTACCGATGCCCATGCGCAAACGCGGGAAATCCTTTGTTTCCAGGGAATCAATGATAGACTGTACTCCTCGATGTCCGGCGCCGCTGCCTTTTTTTCGCAGGCGAATTGCCCCCGGGGGCAAATCAAGGTCATCGTAAATTACCAGCAGCTTACCTAAATCGACCTGGTAGTTTTTTACCAGCTCATTCACAGCAAGTCCGCTTCGATTCATATAGGTCATGGGCTGGGCCAGGATGATCTCTTGCCCGTTGTAATTGGTTTCGGCCACCAGCGAGCGGAATTTCTGGACAGGAGCTCCTGTTTTTAAACTTCGAGAAAGGGCTTCCACCACTTGAAACCCAAGGTTATGCCTGCTATTTAAATACTCTTTTTTGGGGTTTCCTAATCCGACGATTAAATACATTTTAACACCCCGGCAGCCAATTGTTTTCTTTCCAAGATTAATGCCCCTCGAAAGAAGGGGCATTTTAACAGCTTACCATAAATAGCTATCTTGTGAAACTTGAGCTAAACCTTAACTCTCTTCTTCTGAACCTTCCTCTGAAGCTTCCTCTTCCGCACCTTCTTCAGCGGCTTCAGCTTCTTCTTCGCCTTCTTCAAGCTCTTCTTCTTCTAAGTCAGGTTCTAACTCTTCTTCAGCCATCGGCGCAAGGACCTGGGCAAGGATAGTATCCGGTGGTGTGATTAACTCAATATCGTCTCCTACTACCAGGCTTTCGGCTGTAATACTGTCCCCGATGTTTAAACCGGATATATCGATATCAAATTGTTCAGGGATATCGCCCGGCAGACATTCAACATCAACTTCCCTGGCGACCAGCGATAAAACTCCGCCTTCCTCTACACCAACAGGTTCTCCCACAAAATTCAGGTGGACTGCAACCTCAATCTTGTCGGTCATCGAGATACGGATAAAGTCAACATGAAGGATCCGATCCTGCAAAAGCATATCTCGCTGGATATCTCTAAACATTACCGTTTCCTGTCGAGTTTTCTTGCCCTTAGACTTGACCTTCAGATCGAGCAAAACATTACTTCCACCCGTCGTTAAAACCTGCCTCAAAGTGCGTCCGTCAACAACCAGGGGAAAATTATCGGCGCCCCTGCCGTAAAGTACTGCCGGAACCTTATCTTCCCGGCGCAGCTGGTTGAGTTCCCCCTTGGTTTGTGAAGGACGGGTATGAACTTCCATTTCCATTCTTTCCATGCATCTAGCCTCCTTCTGCAATAGTATACTGCAGGAAGCAGCGAAGATCAACTCAATCAAAAAGTTCGCTTACCGAACGTTTATCCTGGATCCGTTTAATCGCTTCCCCGATTAAAGGAGCGACAGAAAGAGCTCTAAAACAATCCCTTTTACCTCGCAACACACTTCTATCAACTGGAATGGTGTTGGCGAAAACTACCTCGGTAATGCTGGAATTGCTAAGGCGGTCTATTGCTTTTCCAGAAAATACAGGGTGGGTACAGCAGGCAAAAACTTCTTTTGCCCCTTCTTCAATCAAGGCGTCTGCTCCTAAGGTCAGCGTTCCGGCAGTATCAATCATGTCGTCGATAAATATGGCCGTTTTCCCCTTAACGTCCCCGATAATGTTCATTATTTCAGCTTCATTCGGTGCGGGGCGTTTCTTATCAATAATCGCAAGCGGCATCATCAGGCGATTGGCCAGGTCTCTTGCCCTGGTAACACCGCCGAGATCTGGCGAGACTACCACGCCATTTTCGATATTTTTCTCACTAAAATATTTGGCCAGGATTGGAAGGGCAGTTAAGTGGTCTACGGGAATGTGGAAAAATCCTTGAATCTGGCCGGCATGCAGATCCATGGCAATAACCCGGTTTGCTCCCGCAGCTGTAACCAAATCGGCAATTAACTTGGCGGTAATGGGATCACGGGCCCTGGTCTTGCGGTCCTGCCTGGCATATGCATAGTAAGGGATAACCGCGTTTACCGACTTAACCGAAGCGCGCCTGAGCGCGTCAATTAAAATTAACAGTTCCAAGATACTTTCATTGATGGGACCGCATAGAGGTTGGATCAAGAAGGAATTAGTTCCCCTGACACTCTCGTTAATACTGATTGATATTTCCCCATCACTAAACCGCGATACTTCACTTTTCCCCAGGGGAACCTCGAGGTACTCCGCAATTTCCTCTGCCAGCTCCCGGTTTGCGCTGCCACAAAAGATCTTCAGATTGTTGTTGTTACCCACCATAAACCCTCCTGTGTTTGCTCTTTGCAGTCATTAATTAGTTGAATAGGAATGCGGTTTATTCTTTCTCTTTTCCGGGTCAGTTTTCCTGCCGGGTTTTAATTTATCTCTCGTTAGGTTTCAAGTCCCTGTCCAAGATGCAGCAAGGTTTAGCAGTAACAATTACTTTTTGTTTATTTATTAATAAAGATAAGAAAAAGGCGCTATCCCGGATCCGGAAGTTACTGTTCGGTTCTTAATTACCGAATGCTCAACAATTGCCCGGTCATTAACTGTTGCATTTACAAGGTGCGAACCCGGGCCGATCCGGCATAATTCCCCAATTACTGTGTTTCCCTCGATCACGCAGTTTGGGCCGATTACCGTATCGGGACCTATCGCAACATCACAGTCAATATAAGCTGTGTCGGGATCAATAATTGTTACTCCTTCCTCCATCAGCTTTAAGTTTACTTTTTCCCTGACCAGGAAAGCAGCTTCTGCAAGCTGCACACGGTTATTGATTCCCAAACCGACCCGGTAATCTTCAATACAATATGCTCCAATGCCTAAATTGTCCTGGTAGATCATCGCTAAAACATCGGGCAGGTAGTACTCATTCTGGGCATTGTCAGTACTTAATCGAGGGAGATACTGCCGAAGGAGGGCAAGGTCAAAACAATAGGTGCCGGTATTGATTTCCTTTATCTGTTTTTCTGCCGGAGATGCATCTTTATCCTCAACAATCCCTTCCACCAAACCCTTATCATCGCGGATTATCCGGCCGTAACCCGAGGGATTTTGAAGAACTGTGGTGGCTACTGCGGCAGCATTCTTATTTTTACTTTGAAGCAGGTTTTTTAAATGTTCCGCTTCCAGGAGCGGGGTATCGCCGCAAAGGATCAGCAAGGTTCCTTCAGCGGGTAACTTATCCAGGGTTTCCATTACGGCATGCCCGGTGCCCAGTTGACTTTCCTGGTGAACATACTGCCACTGATCGCCAGCTGTTTCCATAACCTGCGAAGCGCCGTGGCCGACAACTATTACAACATTGTCTGTCAGCTGAACGGCGCTTTTTAGAATATAACTTAGCATTGGGCGGCCGCAAATCGGGTGGAGAACCTTGGGCAGGCGAGAACGCATGCGCTTGCCTTCCCCTGCAGCCAAAACTACAGCCCATAACTTTTCCATCGTTTAGCCCCTCCTAATTTTGTAATCCCTATCATAAATAGCAGTTCATGTGATTAAACATATTATACTGCAGTTTATCGGGGAGGGGCAAAATATAATTGAATAGATTATACCGATACGGCGCTTTGTTCCAAAGCGGCGGTGTATGCGCTCAAAACTGCATCCTGAATTAATTCCCTGGTTTCAGCATTAATTGGATGAGCTATGTCCCTAAATTCCCCGCTAGGATTGCGCTTACTGGGCATGGCCACAAACAAACCGTTCCGCCCGTCGATTATGCGCAGATCATGGATGGCAAACATGTCATTAAGCGTAATCGAAACTATTGCTTTCATCTTTCCTTCCCGGTTTATGCTTCTAATCCTGACATCAGTAACAACCATTTTCACGCTACCCCCTTATGAATGATAATCTAAGATGATATTTAAAAGCTTAACAAGCTGAACAAGCACAGTTATCCGGTATGTTTTATATGAGAAATGTTTCACTTGCTGTCTACAATTAAAACTTTTCTACCATTAAATTTTAGCCAGGCTTATTGCAAAATATTGCACAAATCTTTAAAATATAATTAAGTAAACTTTTTGAATTGAAGCTTTTGTTGTTGATGTATAAACTTGACGATCTTTATTTATGAACTGTGTATAAGTTTAATGGTTAATTAGTAATTTTACCATTTTATTGTGTGGGATTTTTCAAAAGGTAACATGCGAAAAATCGTAAATTGTGTGTAAGCCTATCCTGCCAGGTGTACAATCTAAAATATGAAGCAGCTGTTCAGCCTGGTTTTAATTAAATCCGGTAAGCCTGGAAAGAGAACTCAGGCGAATAGATGGTTCGTTCCAGTCAATTTTATCAAGGACCGGTAGTGGTTGAGAAAATTCCAGATGAATGGGAATGGGCGAGATGAAACCAGAAGAATTTGGACTCTTAGTTAAAACGCTGCGTCAAAACAGTATCGACCAGCATGGAAACCATTGGTCCAGGGAAACTCTAAGCAGGGCTGTAAATTTAACTGAAGATCAACTGGGCAGGCTGGAAAGAGGGGAAAGAAAATATCTTGACACGCATACCCTGCAGCTATTAGCAGACTCTTTCAACCTGACCGACCTGGAAAAAAAGGAGTTTTTTTATGCCGCTGCAGGCATCCCGGACCACGAACTTTTTACCGGTGAAGATCCGGAAATAGAACTGCAAAAACTGATAAACGAAATTGAGGATATCCATATCCCGGCACTGATAATCGACGTTTACGCCGATATAGTAGCCGTAAATACAGCTGCAATGCATTTATATCTTTTTACTCCAGAAATTATAAATTATGCTAACAGCATCCCCGCCGGTTACAACCTGCTTAATTTCATTTACTCCTCTCAATTCGGGTGTAAAGAAATTTTCGGAGCTTCATGGAGAAGAATAGCAACGATCGAAGTGCTTTTATTCCGCCGATCAAGCCTGCGCTACCGGCATACAAACTATTTTAAATATTTACTAAGCACTCTCTTAAAAGAAGAGCAGTTCAATATAGACTGGTATTCCAGCCATAGGTACGAGGACCATTATCAATTAACCTATGAACACTTTATCTACAAGCATCCCCGTTTTGGCCCGTTATCTTACCTGGCCACTGAAACTATAATCAACACTCAAAAAGGAAATTTGTACCTGATCCTGTACAACCCCTCCGATAAAATCACAAAAGAAGTCTTTTCAAAGTTAACCGGAAAAAAGAACAACATGGTGCACAGGGTTTCCTGCTGGCCGGTAAAAGACTGGCAATAGTTAGTTATTTACCGGCAGATTACCTTTAAGCCCTTTTTATAAAAGATCCGCCCTTATTACGATAAATCTTATGCTGGCACGATCTGCAAACAGAGCTTTCATTTCAAGCAACTTAACCAGCAAGTTGTTAGTGGCTGCATAGCGCTCCCTGTTCAGATATTTTAACCGGATAAATATTTTTTGACCAGTTCCAGGTCGTTTACTTTATCAACATCAATTCCAAGCTCCGCCAGTTCACAAATAATGGCCCTGGCTTCGAGATTCATCAACTTTGAAAGAAATCTTTCCAGGTCTGAGATGGAAAGTGTTTTAAATAAATACTTGATTATGAGAGAAAAAGGTAAGATTTTGATCAGCTTAAGTGGTTTTTTTCGGTACGAAATAAACATTTCAAGGCGCTTTCTATTCTTTAGGAACCATCCCGGACGCAATAGCGCCAGGTTGCCCCCGGTAACAAGACCTTCTTTGAGGCGCACATAGGTGCGCTCGGTTTCAGGAAAATCCCTGGCAAAAGCTTCACGTCTTAAGACAGGATAATAGAAATCATGTTCCAGTGAACCACAAAGGTTAAGAAATTCTTCCACTACTTCGGGTTTAATCAGGGGGATGTCCCCGGTAATTACCATTGCGAGCCGGTCACCGGACAACCCCGCGAATCCTTCCGCCAGGTTATCAAGCATACTGCCGGATTCTGGAATTAGATCAAAGCGATAGCCTTCTTGCTGCAATTGTTGCAGCTCAGCTTCCGGACCCACTACCACAATTCTCCCAATTGATTGTGCTTCATTTAAAACTTTAAGCACATAACCGAGCAACGGCTTATCTTCTATTTTTATAAAAGCCTTGTTGGAAACCCCTTCCTGCTCAGTTAGAGGTTCCTGCTTGCCCCCGCCGGCCAATACGACAGCATCAATCATTTCTCAATCCTCCCTGTTGCCACCGGTTACCCAGCAAATATAAGCCCGGCCGCTTTCCTGTTCAACAACACGAGCGGCTTCACGGGCATGCCTGTAGTTTTCAGTTAATACAAATATTGTGGGGCCGCTTCCCGATAAAACGGGAATAAACCCGAATTCTTTTAGCCTTGCCTTTATATGCTGCAAGCTATCAGACCCCGGCAACATTGCAGTTTCCAGGGTATTGGTAAACCCCCGGGCAAGCCATTCCATTAAACCTTTTTTATCCCCCTGCTTGATTGCCTTTATTAATGGTTCAAGTGAAGGGTTGCCCATTTTTGTTTTATCAAAACCCTTGTAAGCGGCTGCTGTTGGCATTGTTACATTCTCCGGGACAGCAAGAACAACCCAAAAAAAGGGGAGTGGAGGCAGACTATACAGAAGTTCACCCCTTCCCTTAGCCAGCGCTGTCCCTCCATGCAGACAAAACGGAATATCGGAACCCAGCACGGCGCCGATTTCCAGTAACTCTTTCCAGCTCAGCTTCAAATCCCAGTAACGATCCAGGCCGATTAGCGCTGCCGCGGCATCAGCGCTGCCGCCGGCCAAACCGGCTTCAACTGGAATATTTTTAAATAAGGTAATTTTAACGCCCGGGAGAGCTTTACCTGCCTTCTGCTGTAGTAAAGATGCCGTCCGGTTGACAAGGTTATCAGGACCGGATAAGCGCTGATCGGTGCAAAAAAAATCACATCCTTGACTGGATGCCGGTTCAAACAGCAGGGTGTCTGAGAGTGAAACCTGCTGCATTACTGATTCCAGGTCGTGGTAGCCATCCGGGCGGCGGCCCACAACGGACAAGCCTAGATTTATTTTGGCATAAGCTTTGAGGATAAATAGCCTGCTCATCTTCAGCTCATCTTAACCAGACGTTTGTTTTCTGTAACTCCCGGAACTCTTCCTCTTTTTGCGATCGGCTTTCCTTTAATTTCCTTTAAATCCAGGGTCATATCGATAGCCGGGGCCCGGGCAATAAAACTACCCACCCCGAAAACATCAGCTCCGGCTTCAACGAGCGCTTCGATACGCTCAGGTTTNAGACCACCCGACACTACAATCTGCACATGATCGAAACCATTTTGATCAAGGCGCGCCCTTACTTCACCGACCAGGCCCGGGGTTACCCCTCCCCTTTCACCCGGGGTATCCAGGCGAACTCCGTTAAGCTGCTTTCCAAGTGCTTCTGCCACCCGCAGAGATTCTTCAGCTTCATCTTTAAAGGTATCAACCAGGATTATCCTGGGGGCATTTTCAGGAACAAATTGATCATAAGCTTTGGCCAGCTGAACCGTATCACCCACTATTAGAAAAGCAGCATGGGGTATTGTTCCCACAGGTTTTCTTCCAAGCAGTAAAGCTCCAAGAATGCAGCTGCAGGCATCCGCGCCACCAACTACTGCTGCCCGCTCCATAACCGGGGCCACTGCCGGGTGCAGGTGCCTGGCACCGTAACAAATTACCATCCGTTTGCCGGCCGCCTTTTTGCAGTTGTACGCGGCCGTAGACCAGCCGCTGGAGCTGGCCAGCATTCCTAAAAGCGGGGTTTCATAGATCCCAAAGGCACTATAAGGACCCTTGATCCTCATTACCACTTCCCGGGCAGACATCTCTTCTCCCTCGGGAAGAGCCCATATTTCCAAATCTCTCCCCTTTAACAAATGCAGGGCTTCATCGACACCCGAAATTATACCGCTTCCGGAAGAAAATATTTCTGCGGTAACCTCGGTACTGGCTAAATCCATTGATGCAAGCAAATCCCTGCTGCGCACGAAATAGATGTCGCTGGTCAGCCCTTGTTCAATTTCTGAAGCTGATGCTGAATAAAACCGATTTTCTGGGTCTATCTCTATTCCATCGATATCCTTCAATGTAATAAAATCTCTTGGCTTCATATTTTTCCTCCAGCTCAATTAGATGATAGTTACACCCAGGGTTTTCTCCATCTCTTGCAGGGCAAAGCGGTGCGCTTCCTCATCAAAACTGGCTACAGCCTTCCGGGGAACCGTAACCCGGTATCCAAGCATTCGGGCTTCAGCAGCCGTATATAAAATGCAGATATTGGTAACTACTCCTACAAGCTCTATTTCTTCAATACCCTTATCGCGCAGGGTTAAGTCAAGATCAGTGCTGAAAAAAGAACTAAACCGCCTTTTTTCAATTATTCTTTCCCCTTGTTGAGGCGCTAACTCCGGATAAACCTCGTCGCCTCCGGAACCATGGACACTATGTGGAGGAAACAAGTCAAACTCGCGGTCATCTTCAAGGTGGCGGTCGCAGACATATATAACCGGGTTACCCTCTGCTCGATTTTCCTCTAACCTTGATTTAACTCCTGCGATAACTTGCTCTGCAACAGAGCCAATATATAAAGCACCTTTTGGATCGACAAAATCATTGACCATATCTACTACCAGTAAAGCTTTCAATTAACTCACCCCCGCTATACAGAGATTGACATTCATTTTGGCTATTCTACAAAAAGTAGATTTATCCTGCTTGCTGCGCCCAAGTTTAAAGCAGACAGGCTATATTTAAAAAGATACTGGTCCCTGCCGGTACCGGGCAACAAATAAAAAAACCGGACGCTAAATGATTCCGGTTTCTACAATTTTATTGCCTGTTATTTCATTTTGCCTTACTGATAAGCCAAAGTCTTTTAGCGCTTTCAAAGTAAAGCAGTTATTTCTATAAGCCCTCAATAATCAATCGACAACTTAGCCTGCAGAACGGCGCAGCTTGCCTTCATCAAANCTGAGCTCTACGGTTTCAGTTAAAATGTCGGCATAGCTGAATGAAATTCTCTGGAAATAATTATTTTCATTCACCCTAACTATAAAAATAGAAGGGTAGAGACTTTCTAACACCCCTTCTTTTTCATAAGTTTTACGCCGGCCGCGATTAGCTTTTAACTTTATTTTTTCACCCAGGTGCGATTCAAGCTTCTTACGGATTTCAAATAGGACATCCCTAGCCACCATTTAAAACCACCTTATAAGTATTCTGAAATATATTATAGCACATTAATAGACAATAGGTCAAGAAATCTAAGTAAGTTGGTTATAAATATGAGGTCAATAAACCGTTGCAGGTCTAAAGTTACGCAAACAAAAATTGCAGTTTATCGCCAAGCTAAAAACTGCTTCCTTCAGACCCTCACAATTTTAAATTGGGGCCAGCTAATCTTCAAATGCACCCTGGTCACCCTACCTTGTGAAACGGTCGGCAACCGTAGCAGCCCCATAGGAGTACGGCTTAATAAAGGCCTGGTAACCACTGCCGATTACCATACCCACAACCTCTTTGATGATATCCCTGGTTTCACCTTTTTCGCCTACATCCAGGTGTATTTCTACGTTTAAACTGATATCGCTGTCTTCGGCGAGCTTTTCGGTAAGGCGGGTTGCCACTTCCAGGCTGAGGAAAGTTTCATAATATATTTTTTGACGCAAACTCTCCATGTAGCGGGTTTTTTGCTTGTGGTAGTAAAACCTCCCGCCCTTGCCAACACGGTGAACCACAACAGCGGTAACAAATATCACGCAATCATCCAGGAAGGAATGTGAATCGGTTCCGATAATTAACTTGTAGGACTCCTCTGGATATTCATTAGTATAATGAACCAGGTCTTCAAACAATTCCTGGAAAGATACGCGACCTTTCGATGGGCTGGTGAAATACATCGCTTTTGCGACCTTTCAGCTATTTTTACTAAAATAATTATAAGTGATCCGGGCAAGCATTGCAAACTGTTCAACGGTAAGCTCTTCGGGCCGGACGGCAGGATCAATTGAAGCTTTTTCCAAAAGGGCTGCAGCCTGGTCACGGGAATATGCACAGGTATGTTGCAAACTATTTAATATGGTTTTACGGCGCTGCCTGAAAACACCCTGAACCAATTCCCATAACAAAGGTTCTTCCGCGGCAGAAAGCATTCTGTTCCGCGGGCGCAGCTCTATAACCGCAGAACCCACCTTGGGACTGGGCCAGAATACATTTTTAGAAACCTGAAACAATATCTTGCCTTCTGTATAATAATGACAGAGAACAGAGAGGGAACCATAATCATTATCCCCGGGGCCTGCAACCAGGCGCATGGCCACTTCCTTCTGGAGCATCAGTATAGCCCTGTTAAAGGGAAAACCCTCCTTAAACAGGGCAAACATAAATGGCCCCGAAATATTGTACGGCAGGTTGGAAACTAGCTTATGACTTTGGGCAGAATTAAAGCTGCCGGTTATATCCCGCCATCTCACTTTCAGAACATCTTTATGGTAAATATCTATTTCCGGCTTTTGGGGTAGTATATCCTTTAGAAGCCTGACCAGGCCGCTGTCTACTTCAAAAACTGTGAGCTTAACTCCCGGTTTAGCCAGTGTTAGAGTTAATGCCCCCGCGCCGGCACCAACTTCAACAACATAATCTCCGGGGGCTACTTCCAGCGCCTCCACTATTTTACGCACTATATTGCCGTCAACCAAAAAATTCTGCCCCAGCTGCCTGGCAGGTTTTAAACCATACTGCTCAAAAAGCTTAACAAGCTCCCTGGGTGAAGTTACATTTGGAATCTCTGCCAAGATCACATTCCCCTACTCTGTGCCAAACACCAACCCCCATTTGTTGTCAGGGGGACGGGGTTGTTGACAACTTTTTTGCCTAAAGCCCACAATTGTTGTCAGGGGGACGGGGTTGTTGACAACTTTACAGGTTACACAATCTCATTAAAATAATCGCACCATTGACCTATAGCCATTCAACCTATAAGAACAACATCATTTTTAGTTTTGCTGCAAATAAGAAGAAAATGCTAAATAATTCAAGTATGGCAGCCATTTACAGCACATTATAGACCTTAAGCAGTTACCTCTTCTGCAAGTACACCAATCCTTTAACTGCAAAAAATGATGCTGAGAATAAAAAGTTGTCAACAACCCCGTCCCCCTGACAACTTTTTTTGGTGTTGACACCTGTAATTAAAACCGCTTTCATTTTAGCCTCCCGGTAACGTGGAGTCAAATTAATACCAGTCGCAAAAATATAATGACAAAATGATAGTTATGGCTTATAATATATTTAACAACAGGAATAATTCAACACTTTAAGCATCTAGGGAAAGGGGGTTAAAGCAGTATAAAGAGGACGGGATAACTTTGTCAGCTTAAGATAAAAATATTTTAAGGAGGCTTTTTGCAAATGGCAGACTTTAAAGAAATTATGGATAACCTTAACAAGAAAATTGAGGAAGCGGATCCCTCGAAAATGAAAGGGGTCAGCGCAGTTTACCAATTCGATCTTTCCGGTGACAATGGAGGCATCTTCCATGTAACCGTTGATGACGGGAAGCCAACTGTGGTTGAGTCAGAACACGATAATCCCAATATTACAATTACCATGGCAGCAGATGACTTTAATGATCTCTTAGACGGCAAGTTAAATGCTACTTCGGCATTCATGGCCGGAAAATTAAAGGTAAAAGGTGATATGTCGCTGGCAATGAAACTGCAAAGCCTGGTCAGCTAAACCAGTTAAGAAAAATTAACACTATTATTAACCAGCGAATAAAAAGCAGTGCTCCTTTGCTAAATAGGTAGCGCTGCTTTTTTTAGAAATTTTATAAACAGGCGACTTACCTTATTTGCAGCCAGCTGCCGGTTCTAAATTCTATCAACAAGTTGATCCGAAAATAGTCGAACCGCATTGATATATACCTGCTCAGCCAGCTTCTCCAGATCCTGCCCCAGGGTAAGGGCTGCCCGTTCATAAACCAGTTTCACATAAGCAGGTTCATTTCTTTTGCCGCGGTAAGCCTGGGGGGAAAGATAGGGGGCATCTGTCTCAAAAAGCAGGCGATCCTCGGGTATATAATGCAATAAATCCCGTAAGGCATGGGATTTTGGATAAGTAAGGGGGCCGGCCAGGGATATGTAAAATCCCAGGTCTAAAAAATCTCCAGCCAAGCGGCGATCACCGGAAAAACAGTGCATCACTCCTACCCTGGAGGGTAACTCCTCTTCTTTTAAAATGCGCAGGGTTTCTTCATGGGCATCGCGGCTGTGAATGATTGCAGGCTTGTCAACCCGGCAGGCCAGGCGCAGCTGCTCCCGGAATACTTTTTCCTGGTCTTCCCTGGGAGAAAGGTTCCGGTAATAATCAAGTCCCATTTCACCAACAGCCAAAACGGTATCGCTGCCGGCCAGGCTTGCCAATTCATCCATCCAGCTGCCACCAACCTCTGCGGCACTGTGAGGATGGATACCAACCGAAGCTCCAACCTGGGGGTATTTTCTGCTCAATGCCACCGAATTTTTTGAACTGCGCTGATCAGCACCGGCATTGATTATGGCTTCCACCCCGGCCTGGCGAGCCCTGCCCAAAACCTTATCCAGGTCATTTTTAAATTTTGGAAAATCAAGGTGCGCGTGGGTATCAATTAAAACAATCACGTTAACTTACCCTGCTTCCCGGGGTTGTTTTCTGATCCACGGTTGTTAGGGTAATTTCCCCTTCAGGATCAGTTGCCGCCAAAAGCATTCCCTGTGATAGAACACCCCTTAATTTTACTGGTTTCAAGTTAGCCACGAATAGCACCGATTTTCCTGTAAGATCTTCCGGTTTGTAGTGTTCGGCCAAACCGGCGACTACCTGCCGTGTATTCTTTTCGCCCAAATTGACATCCACCTTTAATAGTTTATCCGAATTGGGCACTTTTTCTGCTGCCACAATTTCTGCTACCCGCAGGTCAACTTTTTGGAAATCTTCCAGGGTAATCAAACCTTCATGTTCTTCCTGCTCCCTGGTTTCGGTTTCTTCTGCCGGTTTATCTCCCCGCACTTCCCTCAGTTCAGCCTGCATATTAAGCCTTGGGAAGAGATCTTCGCCTCTTTTTACAACAGTGCCCGGTTTGATTCCACCCCATGTTTTGAGGCTATCCCAGCTCTGCAGCTCGGGATTGTTCTCCAGGCCCAGCTGCGGCCAGGTACTTTCCGGGGTCCTGGGCATAAACGGTTGAAGCATAACAGCAATAAAACGGATGCTTTCTATTAAATTATATATAACCGTGCCAAGACGGTCTTTTTTCTCGGGGTCTTTCGCCAAATTCCAGGGCATATTATCATCGATATAGCGGTTACTGGTGCGTACCAGTTCCCAGAGCTCGATCAAGGCATCGCTGATTTTCATCTGATCCATCTCCGCCTCGACAGCACCCGGCGCATGCAAAGCCACAGAACGAAGTTTCTCATCGGTTGATTCATCCGAGGAAACCGGTTCCGGCAGAACTCCGTCAAAGTAGCGCTCGGCCATGGTTAAAGTCCTGCTGACCAGGTTACCCAGGTCATTGGCCAGGTCATTATTTATCCGGGTGATGAAAGATTCCAGGCTAAAAACTCCGTCCTGTCCAAAAGGTATTTCACGCAGCAGGAAATAGCGCAGGGCATCAGAGCTGTACCTGGCTGCCAGCAGACGCGGGTCAATGGCATTGCCCTTTGATTTGGACATTTTGCCTTCCTGGAGCATTAACCAGCCATGCCCGAAAACTGTCTTCGGCAAGGGTTCTCCCAGGGCCATCAAGAATATTGGCCAGTATATGGTATGAAAACGAAGGATATCTTTGCCGATCAACTGGACATCTGCAGGCCAGAATTCCCGGTAAAGATCATCATTTTCATCTCCATAACCAAGTGCGGTGATATAATTGCTCAGGGCGTCAAGCCAGACATAGATAACATGATCTTGATCATATGGAACCGGAATGCCCCAGTCAAAAGAAGTCCTGGAAACACAGAGGTCTTCCAACCCCGGTTTGAGGAAGTTATTGATCATCTCGTTTTTCCGAGAAGGTGGCAAAATAAACTCCGGGTGTGATTCTATATGTTCCTGAAGGCGATCGGCATAACGGGACATTCTAAAAAAGTAAGCTTCTTCGTCAATCAACTCCACTTTACGTCCGCAATCAGGACAGTTGCCTTCATCCAGCTGCCTTTCAGTCCAGTAGGCTTCACAGGGGGTACAATAGAGCCCTTCATACTTACCCTTGTAGATATCACCCTGCTCGTAAAAGTGTGTAAATATTTTAGATACCCTTTCTTTATGCCTTTGTTCAGAAGTGCGGATAAAATCATCGTAGGCTATATCAAGTTCATACCATAGCTCCTTGATCCAGTCCACGATTTCATTGACAAAATCTGCAGTTGGCTTGCCTGCCGCTTCGGCTTCCCTCTGAATCTTTTGGCCGTGCTCGTCCGTTCCGGTTAAAAACCAGACCCGGTAACCGGTTAGCCTTTTGAAGCGGGCCATCGCATCTGCGGCCACAGTGGTGTAAGAATTGCCTACATGCAGCTTATTGCTTGGATAATAAATCGGAGTAGTGATGTAAAATGTTTTCTTATCTGACAATCTTGGGCCTCCTCCGCGGATAAAAGGATCAGGATGAGGTTATTATATCAGAGCAATCAATAGTGTCAAGGTGAGTTAGCGACAGAATATATTAAATGTAATATTCTTGTAAACTTGATTATTTTGGGAAAATACACTTGACTTTCCATGGCAATTACTGGTATACTTACTGAACCATATTGGATCCATTATGTGTAAAAGGAGGAATAACTCGTGAAGTCAACGGGGATTGTCAGAAAAGTAGACGAGTTGGGTAGGGTAGTCATCCCGATAGAATTAAGAAGAACCCTGGGAATCGAAGTGAAAGACGCTCTTGAAATTTACGTTGATAACGAAAGAATAATCTTGAAGAAATATGAACCAGCCTGCCTGTTTTGTGGTAATGCCGATAATGTAAAGCATTTTGGCAACCGTATCGTCTGCCAGGAATGTGTAGACAAACTGTCAGAAGAAGCATAGATAGGAATTACGTTTCTGTAAGGGGGCACGAGCTTTCGTGCCCCCGTTGTTAAGGCATATCCACTTCTTCCAGGGGAAAGGTTTTGACGAAACCTGATTCGCTAAGCTTAACCTGCACTGACTTCTTATTCTTGTTAACCTCTTTAACTTCACCTTCACCATCAGGAGTAAAGACCGCATCACCGGGTTCTGGCATTTGATCCTGTGAATCTTCGTAGGCCCTGGCCTCATAGCGCAAGCAGCACATTAACCGTCCACAGACACCGGATATTTTAGTTGGATTAAGAGACAGGTTTTGGCCCTTGGCCATCCTGATCGAAACCGGTTCGAATTCCTCCAGGAATGTACTGCAGCAAAATGGCCTTCCACAAGGACCGATGCCTCCCTTTAACTTTGCTTCGTCACGGACTCCAATTTGTCGCAGTTCAATCCGAGTTTTGAAGATGGAAGCCAAATCTTTGACCAGCTCTCTAAAGTCCACCCTCTCATCGGAGGTAAAATAAAATATAATCTTGCTGCGGTCAAAAGTATATTCTACCTGGACTAGCTTCATATCCAGCCTGTGTTCTTTGATTTTTTGCTGGCACTTGATAAAAGCGGCCATTTCTTTTTGAATGTTTTCTTCAGTGCGGGTATAATCTGATTCCGTGGCTTTACGCAGGACTTTTTTAAGGGGTAAAACAAGCTCTTCTTCCGAAACATCACGCTCGGCAATAACAACTTCGCCAATTTCTTTACCCCGCGACGTTTCAACTATTACCTGATCTCCAGGTTGTAATTTATTATGTGAAATAGGCTCAAAATAATAGGTTTTCCCAGCCTGTTTAAAACGAACTCCCACTACCCGGGCCATTGCTTCAACCTCCTTTGCATCAATATCAGCATTTTCTCCAGCAATAATCTTCTGTTAACATTTGTAGAAGACAGTTCATAAATGGCAGAGTTAATTAAAACTATGATTTCTTCCAACACCTGAGCATTTATTTGCTTTTCATTATCCTGCTGCACCATCTCAGGATGAAAAAGTAATTTTTCTTCTTTGCATAAATTATAAATCAAACAGTCCCTGTAATAAAGGCAAAGCAGTTCCAAAAAAGGAAACAGGTCTTCTCGCTCAGACAGTGTTGCCGCATGTGACAGGACTTCATAAGCGGATTGATTTTCTGAGACAAGCTTAAAAGCCAGGGAACCGGCTTCCTCCAGGCGGCTATCAAACTGTTCATCTTCGGCCAGTTCAATTGCATAACCGGGCAGCCCTCCGCTGATCCTGGCTAATAAAGAAGCTTTATCCCCGTCGAGATTTTTTACGCTTAGCAGCAGGCTTTCAATCTCTTCCATGCTTAAGGGTTGCAGGGTATAAGCCTGGCAGCGGGAAAGGATAGTATCAAAAAGCAGGCGGGGGTGTTCAGCAAGTAAAATGAAGTGCAGTCCTGCCGGGGGTTCCTCCAAAATTTTTAGCAGCGATGAAGATGCCTCCGCTGTCATTGATTCTGCCTTTTCAATCAGGCACACTTTATTATCGCCAACCAGGTAAATATCCTTTTTCAGGGAACGAATTTGGTCAATTTTTATGTTCCGCCCGTCGGGGGCGATTAGAAAAAAATCTGGGTGGTTCCCACTTTGGAACCGCCGGCATGACGCACACTGCAAGCATGCCCCACTGCTGCCTGATTCATTACAAAGCACCGCCATGGCCAGGGCCATTCCCCAGCTTGTCTTACCGCTGCCTGCCGGGCCCGTCAGCAACACTGCATGACTTAATCTACCTTCTGATAATAAAACACTTAAAGCATGGCTCAGTTCATGCTGCCCTTTTAAGTGATTAAAACTCATCCTCGTTCTCCATTTCAGGCAGGTGATTCAAATAATTGCGGAGGCACTGCCAAACAAACCTGCCCTGGGTTTCGACTTCGGCTACAGCATCTACCATAACTACCCGTTGAGGTTC